>Ga0233360_1000012_pt1 | contig 100425 bp, 52 predicted proteins | sample ElkDunMinimDraft_20_FD_180671 | JGI IMG/M metagenome (GOLD analysis project Ga0233360, IMG submission 180671) | Fecal eukaryotic communites from dung pellets of Tule Elk in California, USA - Elk Dung A0 | ecosystem: Host-associated > Mammals > Digestive system > Large intestine > Fecal | place...
TGCGCGAGCCGTCGCGGTATACGGTGCAGCCCTTGCAGCCACACTTCCATGCCTCTACATACAGGTCGTTGACCAGCTCTTCGCTGACGTCGGCAGGCAGGTTGATGGTGACGCTGATGCTGTGGTCTACCCACTTCTGGATGCGGCCCTGCATCTGTACCTTCTTGAGCCAGTCGATATCGTTGGCTGTGGCCTTGTTGTAGGGGCTCTCGGCTACCATGGTGTCAATCTCTTCCTGAGTGTAGCGCTTGGTGGTGTCGTAGCCTTTGGTTTCCATCCAGGTCATGAACTTGGGATGGTATACGATGAACTCCTCGAAGGCATCGCCTGTCTCGTCGGTGAAGTCTACATGTACGTCGGGGTCGTTGGGGTTCACCTTGCGGCGGCGCTTGTATACGGGCATGAAGACGGGCTCGATGCCTGAGGTGGTCTGTGTCATCAGGCTCACGGTGCCGGTGGGGGCGATGGTGAGGCAGGCGATGTTGCGGCGGCCGTGCTTCTTCATCTCCTCATAGAGGGCAGGGTCGGCATCCTTGATGCGGTTGATGAAGGGGTTGTTCTTCTCGCGCTCGCTGTCGTATATCTTGAAGGCGCCACGCTCCTTGGCCATGGTCACCGATGAGCGGTAGGCCTCGATGGCGATGGTGCGGTGTACCTTCTCGGAGAAGTCGGTTGCCTCGTCGGTGCCGTAGCGCAGCCCCATAGCGGCAAGCATGTCGCCTTCGGCGGTGATGCCTACGCCGGTGCGGCGGCCGAGGGTGCTCTTGTCCATAATCTTCTGCCATAGCTTACGCTCGGCACCCTTTACCTCCTCGCTCTCGGGGTCGCTCTCGATCTTCTGCATGATGGCCTCAATCTTCTCGATCTCGAGGTCGATGATGTCGTCCATGATGCGCTGGGCTACTGCCACGTGTTGCTTGAAGAGGTCGAAGTCGAAGTAGGCCTCGGGGGTGAAGGGGTTCACTACGTATGAGTAGAGGTTGATGGCCAGCAGGCGGCATGAGTCGTAGGGGCAGAGGGGAATCTCGCCACAGGGGTTGGTGGATACCGTCTTGAAGCCGAGGTCGGCATAGCAGTCGGGCACTGACTCGCGGATGATGGTGTCCCAGAAGAGTACGCCGGGCTCGGCACTCTTCCATGCATTGTGCACGATTTTCTTCCACAGCTCCGATGCGTTCACCTCCTTGGTGTAGAGTGGGGCGGTGCTTTCGATGGGGTACTTCTGTGTGTAGGTGCGGCCCTCTACGGCTGCACGCATGAAGTCGTCGTCCATCTTTACCGACACGTTGGCACCGGTCACCTTGCCTTCGGTCATCTTGGCATCGATGAAGGACTCTGAGTCGGGGTGCTTGATGGAGACGCTGAGCATCAAGGCTCCGCGGCGGCCATCTTGAGCAACCTCACGGGTGGAGTTGGAGTAGCGCTCCATGAAGGGTACCAGGCCGGTAGAGGTCAGGGCTGAGTTCTTTACGGGTGAACCCTTGGGGCGGATGTGTGAGAGGTCGTGACCAACACCGCCACGGCGTTTCATGAGCTGTACCTGCTCTTCGTCGACACGGATGATGGCACCGTAAGAGTCGGCATTGCCGTCCATACCGATGACGAAGCAGTTGGAGAGTGAGGCTATCTGGTAGTTGTTGCCGATGCCGGTCATAGGACTGCCTTGGGGTACGATGTAACGGAAATGGTTGAGCAGGTCAAACAACTGCTGGGCCGACAAGGCATTAGGGTACTTTGCCTCTACGCGGGCAATCTCATTGGCAATGCGCCAATGCATGTCTCTCGGGGTCTCTTCGTAGATGTTGCCCAAGGAGTCTTTCATGGCATACTTGTTCGCCCATACTCTTGCGGCGAGGGCATCGCCACCGAAGTATTCGAGCGTTGCGTTCTGCGCTTCTTCGAACGTGTAAGTTTTCTTTTCCACTGTATTTATGAGGTTACTGTTGTTGTCAAAAAAGTTGTTGTGTGTAGAAGTAATCCTTTCTTGAACAAAAAGCTCTGCAAAGCTACATATCTTTTCTGAATTGACCAAACGGACCAAGAATTATTTTTCTATAAAAACAAAAGTTTTCCAAAACGGAATATCAAGTGTTTGTAAATGAGTAATGTGTGATTTTGTGATAAATAAAAAGTTTTCCAAAACGGGAAACCCTGTAGCATGTGGCGGTTGCGCTGCTGTTAGCTTCTTGATGAAAGCAGGGGCAGATGATGTCTGCCCCTGTATGACTTGAAAGCGGACTGTCCTTATCTCGAATGTATCTTTCTCTCGATGTCTTCGATGGCCGTCTGCAGTGTCTTGTCCATTTCAATCTGCTCCTCTATGGTGCGGCAGGCGTGCAGTACGGTAGAGTGGTCTTTCGAGCCTATCTGCTGGCCGATTCCTGCCAAGGAGAGGTTGGGCAGATGCTTGTGGGTGAGGTACATGGCAACTTGGCGTGCAAGTACGATGTCTCTCTTGCGTGACGATGAGTATACACTCTCGTCCTTGATGTGGTAGTGCTCACACGTGTGGTGGACGATGTCTTCTACCGTTACCTCCTTCTCTACGATGCGCACGGCCTTGCTGATTACGCGCTCGGCCATGGAGATATCTATGGCCCGGCCATAGACGGTAGAGTGAGCCATGAGCGAGATGAGGATACCTTCCAGTTCGCGTACACTGTCGGTAACATTCTCGGCAATGTATTCGAGTACGTCGGGGGTCAGTGCGATACGCTCGCGGCGAGCTTTGGCGGTGAGGATATTGCGGCGGAGCTCCAGGTTGGGACGCTCGATCTCGGCAGTAAGTCCCCATTTGAAGCGGGTGATGAGGCGATCCTCGATGCCTTGCAGCATCACGGGCGGGCGGTCGCAGGTCATGATGAGCTGCTTGCCGTTCTGGTGCAGGTGGTTGAAGATGTGGAAAAAGGTGTTCTGGGTCTTCGTGACACCTACGAACTCCTGGATGTCATCGATGATGAGTACGTCAATGCTTTGGTAGAAGTTGATGAAGTCATTGAGTACGTTGTTTCGTACGGAGTTGGAGTACTGCACCTTGAAGAGGTGTGCCGAAACATACAATACACGCTTCTCGGGAAAGAGTTCCTTGACCTTCAAGCCGATGGCGTTGGCCAGGTGGGTCTTGCCTACACCGGAGGCACCATACAGGAAGAGCGGGTTGAATATCGTCTTGCCGGGATTCAGTGCGATGTTCTCGGCTGCACTGAGGGGGAGCTTGTTACTTATGCCTTCGATGAAGTTCTCGAAGCTGTAGTTGCTGCGCAGCATCGGGTCAAGATCCTGCGGAGCTACGGCAATGCTGTCGGGTGCCCCATTGCTTGCCTTCTCTTGCTCTTTCAAGGCTTGGGTGGGGCGCTTCTCTGACTCCTGATCCAGAGTAATCTGGTTCTCACGGTCGGTGAGCACGCGATAATTGAGCTGTGTGTTGTTACCGAAGATACGGTAGATGGCTGCACTGAGGATATCAACGAAGTGCTCTTCGATGTACTCGTATACAAACTGGCTGGGTACAAATATGGTAAGCACATTATTTGTATACGATGCGGGCTTGGTGTTGGAAAACCAAGTCGTGTATGAACTGGCCTGGATATTATCGCGGATAATGTTCAGGCACTCGTCCCATCGTTGTGTGAGCTGTGTCTCCGTCATTGTTCTTTACTAACCTCTTGTTCGCTTTGTCTTACTTCTACACTCAAAAGTTTCGGTTGCCCGAAACTCATTTGTCATCTAATGACATTACAAAGGTACTATCCTTATTTTGAATTTTAAAATAACTTTTCTTTCCCGATTACTTGCAGTTGTCAAAGATGTTTACTTTCAGGCAATTGTGTTTTCCCCTGTTTTTTATGCTCTTTTTTTTCTTGCATATATCAAACATCTTGATTGTAAGGTGTTTCTATGGTGCTTGTATCTATATTTGTCTTTTCTTTCCTACTGCTTGTATCCCATTCTTAGGGGTTTCTTGTGTGTTTTGAGGCCTTTTCCAGGGGATGAACCTTTTCTTTCCTTTTTTAGACTAAATCTAATTTAGCTCTATTTTTGGCTTCAAAAGGCCGAAAGAAACATGTTCTTTTCCAGCTTGTTTTTAGCCCTTTCTTCTCTTTCCCGTGGTGTGGTTTGTTCGCTTGGTAGAGTCTCTTAAAACGCCTGTTTCGGTCGCATCCGTGGAACACTGCTGAGGTGTGCCGAAGAAATAGCAGTGTGCCTCATGGGGTCAGTTCTTCTTGCCGAATACCGAGATGTTGATGTAGCGTGAGGGGTGAGCCTTGATATCCTCTATGAGGGCGTTGGCACTGGTGCATATCCCGTTGAGGTTGTTGTAGAATGCCGTGTCGTTGAGCAGGCGGCCTACGCTGCTATTGTCGCTTATCAGTGCAGCCGAGAGGGTTTGCAGATTGTTGATGGTACTGTCTACACGGGCTATCGTCTGTGCATAGTCTACCTGGTTGAGCTTTGAGGTTATCTCGTTCAGGTTGCTGCTCGTGCCTTGTAGGTTCTCCATTAGCCGAGGAAGTTCGTTATGAAACAGGCGGTTGAGTTCATCGGCCGTGTAGTTGAGTTTGTAGCTGATGCTCTCAACGTGGCTGAGTGAGTGGCTCAATGCGGGATTTGACACCAGGGTGGTCAGAGTGGTGATGAGGCTGTCTACCTTTGGTACGAGAGCGTTTATCTGGGGCAGCATAACCTGCTCGATCTCGCCCGTCAGACCGTGTGCTATGCCATGTTCAATGGTGTCGCCGTCGGCATAGTATGCAGTACTTTGGCTCAGTCGGAGGTCTATGCTTACTCCGCCCAATAGCTCATTGACCAGATAGGCACGGCTTCCCTTGGGGATGCGTAGTGACTCGTTCACACGCAGGGATACGACGATTCGGTTGGGGCTGCTATAGTCGTAGTCGACGCTGCTCACCGTACCCACTTGATAGCCATTGGTGTTGATGACCGATGAAGGGGCTACCCCGCCGGCATTGCTGACTACTATGTAGTAGGTATTGTCGTGGGAGAATACGTTGCTGCCCTTCAAGAAGTTGACACCTATATATAGGATTGCGATGCTGATGATGAACGTGGCACCGATCTTGATTTCTTTGCTGATATGTTTCATAGGGTGGTCGGTTTAGGGGTGGCTCTTTTTGAACAGGGCTATGGCCTGCTGGGTGTCTACGCGCTCGCCTTTGATGAATGCCACGATGAAGGCATCCTTGAACTTTTCGTTCACCTTTCGCTTCGTACGCAGTATCTCGTTATAGTTGGTAGAGGCACCATAGGTGTACTTGTACAGCCCCTTATCATAGTAATGCTCTACAGGGCTGAGTCCTTTAAAGGCACTGTCGCCCTTGCCTAATTTCTTGGAGGAGGAGAGGAACTGTATCTTAAATACGGGGGCATCTTCGCTTGTCGCCGTTTGGCGGTGCGTCTCTTCAGGTTCGTTTTCGACCTTGTTCTCCCGGCTGATGGAGCTGTTTGCGGCCGATGCTTCGGCACTCTGTTTCAGAAGGTCGGCATAGTACTTGTCAAAGGCTCTGCTGATGCACTGGCTCATCTTCTTCTGCCCGCTGCTTGAGGCCAGGTACTTGGCCTCCTCGGCATTGCTGATGTATCCTAACTCTACCAGGATGCTGGGCATGGATGTGGCATTCAGCACTAAGAAGCCGGCTTGCCTTACTCCACGGTCGTGGCGGTTGGCATCTGCTGCTAAATTCTCCTGTACGTATTGGGCTATATGGATGCTCTCCTTCACATATTCGCTCTGTATGAACTCGAATATGATGTAGCTTTCGGGGGAGTCGGGGTTGAAGTTGGCATACTGTTTCTCGTGGTTCTCCTCAAGGAGGATTACACCGTTTTCGCGCTTGGCAATCTCTAAATTCCGTTCCGTGCGCTCCTCCTCGATACCCAGTGTGTAGGTCTCTGCTCCTCTGGCCGAGCGGTTTTTGGCGGCATTGGTGTGTATGGAGATGAACAGGTCGGCATTGGCCTTGTTGGCCATTCGGGCGCGGTCATTCAAGCCTACGAACTTGTCGGTCTTTCGGGTGTATAGCACCTTCACCTCGGGATGATTCTCTTCGATGGACTTTCCTACCATGAGGGCTACGGCCAGCGTGACATTCTTCTCGTATATCTTCTTGTTGGCACTGATGGCTCCAGGGTCCTTGCCGCCATGTCCCGCATCAATCACCACGGTAAAGTCCTTGGCCGGGAGATTGACTACGGCCATAAGCGTGAAGATAAGGGCAAGCAGATGTCGCATAGAGTAGGGAGGTTGAAGTGAATATTAAGGGTGATTATACAAAAAAGGCTGCTCCAAGGTGGCTCGGAGCAGCCTTTGTCGTTTATATGGCGGTTACTTCAGGGGAAGATACCAGTTTTCTTTATCCATCAGCTTGTTATAGAGCTCTTCATCGAGGTTCTCCTTGCCCTTTCTTGAGGCTACACGCTTAGCCAGGAACTCGGGCTCGCCACGACGCTCAGCAAAGCGGATGAGGTCGCCGAAGCGGTTACCCTCCAAGGCTGCTTCCATGGCCAACTCATCGATGATGAGAATGTCGAGGTAGTTGATGGTGTCGTTGAGGTTACCCTCTACAGCCATACCCTCTTTCTCTAACTTGGCTGCGATTACCTCGGGTTTCAGCACATAGTGAGTGGTGTCGAGATGCACGTTGCCGCAACCTCTGGCGTGTACACCGATGAATGCCTCTTGCAGCTGCTTCTCCAATACATGACCTTCGGGGAAGAATACTTTGTAGGCATCTTTCAGCAGGTTGAATGACATCTCGGCCAATTCACCGGAACTGGTCTCCTTGGCCAATCCATTGAGCGCCTCTGCAGCGCGCAAGTATACGATGGCACGACGGTAGAGGTTGATCATGGGAGTGTATAACTCGATTGTACCTGTAGATGCATCCATGCTTGAGAACTTGTTGAATACGTTGAAGATTTCATCTGAAACCGATACACTTCCCGTGTTGTTCTTTCTACGCTGGTCACCATTTGCCATTACGTTGATAGAGTAGCTGCTTGTGAGTTCACCTGTAGTTTTGTCAATGCTCCCCTTGATATAGTCTTGGCTGGTGCAGATCTCTCCGTAGTAGGTTGAAGGATTCAGAGGATGGGTGTTGTCGAAAGAATGGAATAGGCCGGCTATTTCAGATACGATACCATTGGCCTTACTTCTTTCCATGGGGATATAAGCAATGTTCTCATAACCATTGGTACCGGAAGCTGTTTCCAGATAGTCATCCCAGTTAGTCATGATGACCGCATTGCTGAGAAGACCTGTAGCACCTGTGATAGGCTCTATCATCGAACCGTTGAATCCCATGTATCCTCTGAAGAACTCCATGTTACCGGTTTCACCGTATGAGTAGTTGAAGTCTTTGTGGGTAGTCATGTAGTCCATATAGGTATCGCATGCATTGAGATAGTCTCCGCTCCAGAGGTAGAGATCGGCTACAATCAGTTGCAATACGGGGAACACCTTATTTGTACCCAAGAATACAGGCAGGTCATAGTCTACATAGGGAGTAAGCTGCGGGATAAGCTCTGCAGCAAGCTCCTTGATGTCGAGCTTAGGATAATCCTTCTCTGAGTCAGCTACTGTAGTGATGGGGTTGGTGTAGTAGGGTACCTTACCGTAGTTGATGCCCAACTGCATGTAGGTCCATGCACGAATACCCAACAAAGCAGCATATTCGTCAATCATCACACGCTCGTTGTTGTGGGTCAAGGTGGTGTCCATCTTGGCCAATGCGTAGTTACAGTTGTTGATGATTGCATAGTAGTCTCTTACGTTGAGGTACTCGTTCTCATCTTCGAAGTTAAACTCTGCCAGGTTGCGGAGCGATGTCTTGGTGTGCTCGTTGATGTCTACCAAATCGCCGCGAACCTCGCCGAGGATGATGTAGCGGTCGGCTACCTGACGCAAGCACTGCAATACACCCATAGTCGTATAGGCAGAGTCGGCAGTACTGCTGAGGTCGTGGTCTTGCTCGTAGACTACACGACTTGACTCAATGTCAAACATATCTGTGCATGAGGTCGTAGCACCTAATGTAAGGATGGCGACCAATGCGGCTCCTATGATTGATTTGCTTTTCATTGTCTTTATCATTTTGTTGTTGTTCATTATAAGTTAATCTTTACACCGAGTTGGAAGCTGCGGCTGTGGCCGAGCAGACCGTTGTCGATACCTTGATACAGTACGTTGTTGCTGAATGAGAATTCAGGATCGCTACCCAAGTAGTTGGTGAGTGTCAGCAGGTTGGTACCGGCACACCATACGGTGAGTCCTTGCAGCCATGAAGCTAATACAGGCACCTTGTATGAAAGGGTGATATCGCTCAAGCGGATGTATGAGCCATCCTCAATCCAGCGGTCAGAGAAGCGGTTGTTACCCTTCGGGTCGCCATACATGGCGCGAGGCATATTGGTAACGTCGCCCTCAGCCTGCCAGCGGTTGGTCATAGCAGTTGTCTGGTTGTAGAAGCTGCTACCGCTTTCGATCAATGAGCGCTGATAGTTGTATACGTCGTTGCCGTATGAGTAGTTGAGGGTTGCGCTCAGTGAGAAGTTCTTGTACATCAGGTTGCTGGTGAAGTTACCATAGAGGTCGGGATTGGGGTTACCGATGATAACGCGGTCCTGCAGGTTGATGGTGTTGTCACCATTTTGGTCGATGAACTTCACGTCACCTGCCTCAAACGGAGTCTTGACACCGGTGTTGACATCTTGTGTTGAGAGGGGCACGCCATCTACAGTGGGTACGTCAGAAGCGCTGGCATATACACCATCGGTCTCGTAGCCGTAGAATACGCCTGCCGACTGACCTACTGCACTCAGGATAGTGGCATCATAGATGTTGGTTGTGTAGCCATAGAGCTCACCGTCTTTTGCGCTGTTGAATGTAGTTCCGTCAGGCAACTTGGTAATCTTGTTCTTGTAAGTACCCAAGCTTACGCCTACTTCCCACTTCCAGTTCTTGGTGCTGATAGCACGGCCTACTACATTAACTGTAGCGCCAGTGTTGTTCATGGCACCACCGTTGCACCAGTAATACTCAAGACCGGTGAGGTAGCTCAGCTGCTTCAAGGTCAGAAGGTTATTGGTGGTGTTGTGGAAGATGTCACCTGAGATACGCAGGCGGTTGTTGAGAGTCTGTATGTCGAAACCGAAGTTCAGGCGGCGGGTTGTCTCCCATTGGATTGACTGGTTCTCAATATTGGCCAACTTGATACCCATATATCTGTCAGAGTACTGTACGTTGCTGAAGTAGCTGAATGCAGCGTTGTTGCTGATGTTGTCGTTACCGGACCAGTCGATACCGGCTCTCAGTTTCATATATTGGATAATGTTGGTGTTGAAGAAAGGCTCTGATGAAACCAACCATCCGGCTTGCAGTGAGGGGAAGATACCCCAGCATACACCACCTAACTTGATACCGCCTTCAGTCTCTCTACCGAAACGTGAAGAAGTCTCGGCGGCTACACTACCTTGAAGGTAATACTTGTTCTGGTAGTTGTAGTCTAAGTTGGCATAGTAGCTCATGTTGCGCCATACGTTGTCGTCACCATCCGTTGTTGCATAGTCATACTCAGATTTTACGTCGGGCAACTTGTCGTTACCGGTGTTGTGACAAGACTGGAAGTTTGAGTCGTAGGCAAAGTTGGAGAAGCGGAAGCCACCGAATAGGTTGAAGTGGTGCTCGTCGGCCTTCTTCTCCCATGTTATGCGGGTATCGTTATAGATAGCCTCTTCCTTAGAGAAGAATGAGCGTACTTCGTTTTGAGAGTAACCGGTACCTACGATGAAGAAGTTGGGGGTACCTGTCATCGGACGGAAATACTTCTCATTGGTACGGTGCAAGGTGTAGTTGAACAGGGTAGAGGCTTTCAAGCCCTTGCCAAGGTCAATCTCGGGAGCGATAGTTACGTCAAATACGGTATACTCCTGGTTGTTCTTGTTGTTGCCATCGCCATACTCGAAAATAGAGAGAGGGTTGGCATAGCTGTTGTTGTTGGCACTGTTGTCGAGAAGTGATGACGATCCGATTTTGGCAAACACGTCAGCGCTTTCGAGAGCACCGGTCAACTCACCTGAGTTGTTGTAGCGGTAAGGACTCAAGAAGGGCGACTTGATGAGTGCCAGGAATCCGGGTGAAACCATCGGACCGGCGGTCAAATCCTGCTGGATACCATCGTCACGGAGGTCACGAACGATACGGCTGTATGAGATGTCGAAACGTGTCTTCAAAATCTTTGACAGGTTGATGTCGGTATTGAAACGGATGTTCAGACGATTGAAGTCGTTGCTCTTGATTGTGCTGGCACCATCGGCAAAGCCAAGTGAGAAGTTATACATAGCAGCTTCGTCACCACCTTGTACGTTTACACGATAGTTTTGTGCCCATGCATTCTGGAATACATAGTCCGACCAGTCGGTATCGTTGTGATACATCTTGTAATAATAGTAGTTGGGGTCGTCAGAGAGGAAGGGGAAGCGTGACTGGGTTGTCGTGATATCGCCCATCAACTCATTGGCGTAGATGCGGTATTGCTCAGCGTTCATCATCTGGGGCAGACGCGGTGTCATGGTGTAGCTACCGAATGCTTGGGCATCGATACGGGTTGCCATGCTGTGGCCGCGCTTGGTGTCAATCAGGATAACACCGTTGGCACCCTTGGCACCATAGATAGAGGTACCGTTCTTCAGTACGGTAATCTTCTCAATGTCGTTCACATCGATGGCTGCCAATGTGTTGTTGTAGAAACCTTCGTGAATAGCCGAGTAGCCATCCTGCAGGTCCTGGATAACGCCGTTCAACACTACGAGTGGCTGTGCCGATGCGTTGAGGGTGTTGACACCCTGCATCATCATCAGACCACCGATACCGACGGTACCTGAACGCATGATGGTGCGTACGTCGGCACCTAACTTGTTCTGAAGCTCGGTCTCCAAGGTGGTAGCCTTTGACATGTCGATAGTAGCTTCGCTCTTGGCTGTAACGTCAAAGCCGTTCTCAACGAAGGTACTGAACTTCTCATCATAGAGAGCTACCTCGATAGCCTTCTTCTGGCGGGCTCTGATGATTACGCTCTCATAACCGGGGGTTGATACATACAGTGAAGCCACATAAGCGGGTATCTTGATGCTGAACGTACCATCGGGCTTGGTCATGGTTGTGTAGCGGTTGTTGTTGAGGGCCTCTACACGTACACCGGCAAGTACCTCCTTGGTAGCAGCATCAATCACTGTACCTGTAATCTCTTCTAATTCGTCGGCCACATTAGTGGTGGCTGCTTCGGTTGTTTGGGCATTGACCATACTTGTTCCTGCAAACAGTACCAAGATGGTGAGGAAAGCCACTAACCTGGGTTGTATATGTTTCAATGTTTTCATCGTCTTTTCTTTTTAGTGTTATTGGAACATTATTCAGTAACCGGCTCAAGGAATACTTGGTCGATACGGAATGTACGGTCAAACTCTGTCTCACGTGAACCGACAGTGATGGCGAGCACAAGCTGTGTCAATGTACTTGAAGTACCTGCATTGAACTCGTTGCAGGGGAACTCAAAGTAGTCGACACCTTCGGGTGCATTGGTCGGAATCAATGTCATGGTATCCACCTTGGTGGGGTCGTTGAGGAGGTTCTTGCCCAATGAGATATTCTTCTTCCTTCCCTTGCTGTCTCTGTAATTAAGTGTCGCATTGAACTTGTTGGGGAGGAGTACTGTGTCTCTGTAGTTGATGAAGTTGGCAGGTACGAATACTACTTTAACACGGTACTTGGCCGACAATACATTGGGGATGGTGTAGGTCAACTGTGCTCTGGCAGTGGGTGATGAGGGCTTGTAGACACCTACAGTACCATTGTGCAGATGCTTGTATTTCTCTACACTGTCCTTGCTGATAGATTCGTATGATTTGATAGAGTTGATATACTCAGCCACCGCAGCACCATCTTCTGTGCTGTAGAGGCTCTCGCCCTGTACGCGCAGGGTATCGTGCCAGAAGGTACGGTAGTTGTAACTGTCTACAATGTGAAGGGTACCATTGCTGAGCTCCAGCTTCTCCACTTCGTTGGCATAGAGCTTCTTCAGGGCATCTCCCTTGAACACCTCTCTCTGGGTTCTGCCGTAACCGCTCATGTTGGTGTAGCAGTAGGCTGTCATTGAATCTGTAGGACTCTTCTGCATAGAGTTGCTGAATACTAAGAAGCGGCACATGAAGTCCTTGGCCATTACTTCTTGCAAAGAATCGCGGTCAAGTGTCTCCTCATCATATACGAAGTAGGTCTTTGTCTTCTCCAGCATTTCGCTCCAAGCACGGTTGGTGGGGGCGAACATGGTGTATGAGCTATCCTCGCGGTTTACATATCCGAAGCGGGCAAACCAAGGATTGTACTCGACAACTACAGAGTCCAGGTAGGTTACCTTGCCATCTACCATGGGGCCTTGCACGCTGTTGAACTCATCAAAGATAATCTCATCGTATGACTTCAAGAAACCGTTGAGCAAAGATATTAACTCAATCTTGTCTAACTGCTCCCAAATATTGGCGGTAAAGATGGCGTTGCTCTCGGTCTTGTGTAGCAAGCCATTCTTCGCAGAAATATTGGTGGCCTTTACAGGTACCTCCTTGAAGGTATAGCTGTCGGCATTACCTTCGAAGCGGTTGTACTTGCCGTTGAGCATCTTGATCAGGTTGTTGCTCATCACACCAGTGGCAGCGTGGTTATAGTCGGCGATATGGTTCTCAATGAACTCAAACTTGTAGACGTTGATAATACTGTCGCTTACGCCTTCCAATGGATGTGTATTGTAGAACTCCGAACCGTCGACGGGAGCCCATACGGTGTAGAAACGGTTTTGGTTCAGATACTGGTCATAGCCTGTGGCTTTGACATAAGCCTCAAACTGGCTTAGTTCGGGGTCTGCTTCAATGAGGTCCCAAAGTGTCTCCGTGGCATTCAGTTCGGGCTTGGGTTGGTAGTGGCTGTCCCAAACGTCTGTACAAGCGGTGAAGGCCAGTGTTGCCAAGCCGCATGTCAGTGCCTTAAATACAATATTTCTTCTTTTCATAATGAAAATGTGTGCTTTATAGTTTCTTTATATTATTGACGTTTCTCGGCCAATGACAGGTTCTCGTTGCGGATGAATGTCACAGGTACTATCTCGAAGTAGTCGTGCATGAATTGGGCTGTGCCGTCATCATTGGGGTTAACATTCTTGAAACGAATCCAATGCTCACCTGCGCTAAGGTACTTTGTTGTGATTACCTTACGGATGATACCTGGGTCATCTCGTGCAATGTTATTTTCTCCATTACCACGGTAGCTGGTAGGTGCCTTCAGGTAACCGCGGTTCTTCATCTCCTTGTCGTTGGTGATACCATTGTCTTCGGTACTGGCATCAGCTACGTATCCGATAGCAGGGTCGGTAGATAAGATGCGGAGGTCTACGGGGATACCTGCCACTTCACCGTCAATGTAGAACTGTACGATGTGGCGATGGCTATTGGCAGAGTAGCCCAAACGGATTTCGTAGGTACCTGCCGGTACAGGAGGTAATTTGTAGGCAAAGTCAAATGAGCCGAGAGTCATCATCTCATCACCTTGGTAGTTGAACCAGCTGGTGTGCGGTGACAAGTAATATTGTCTGGTTTCCTCTGTATATACCTTCATGTTTTTGCAGTAGGTATGCGGGATGTATACCTCACCATCACTACTGTGGGTAAAGTAGTGCCAGCGGATATTGTTGTTGGTCAGCTCTGAACAGAGCGAGGAGGCATCAATACGGATGGTGCTGTTGAGTACTCTACCTGCCATCACATCTTCATTGTAGAGCAATATCTTGTCGATGGCGTGGATGGTACCGTTCAGCGCTTCGGCTACAAAACCGGCATAGAGTGTATCCACTTCTCTGAACTCATTGGGCTCATACACCTTTACATTCATATAATCCTCTACACTGGCATCGGTATCCTTGGTATAGTTGATAAGGATGGTGGTCTGGAGCTTTGAATTGCTGCGGGGCATGGTCACCTTCATCAGTCGGCCGTTCATGGTCTCGTAGTATTCGTTACGGTCCGAGTAGTTTACCAGGTCCTTTTCCGAATTGAAATTGGCATGCGGATTAATCTTGTAGCAAACCAAACGGGAGTAGGGCAGCTTGCGGTCAAGCAGGTGATAGCCTATAAACTGGTTTACGGGATTGTCCTTGCTGGTAAACGGTGCATTGGGATCGGCATTGGGATACCACTCCTTGCACTTCTCTACCAGGTCATCAAAATTGTAGATGCCGTTCTCGTGGTATACCTGGTCGGTCTCGATGAATGCGGTGAAGCCGAAGTAGCGGTTCTCGGGATAGGGACATAGCGGGCTATCCTTGTAGATTCCATTTGCCTTAAGGTCTCCTTCTGTGTATGATTCATCCTTGTAGAGTTGTAGCTGCTCGTTATATCCGGTCATCTCTAAAGCCTCACCGAATATGTGGTAGTAGTCGTGCTCCAACATTTGGGCCGGTACAGTATTGGTTGAGGGGGTCAGCACACTGGCAATTGTGTGTACTACACCATTCTCCACCTCCTCGTCCTTGGCTATAATCTCGCCCGTACCGTTAATCAGCAATACGTTGAGGTTGTTCTCGTCTACATCGTAGCTGAGGCTGAGGTAGCGGTCGTTCATATTCATGGTGGGGATAATGTCACCTTCCATGTCGGTAGTCAGGTATATGGCTGGCAATAGGTGAGTCTGTGAGATTACCTTACACATAGAGTCTGACAATTCGCTCAGTTCGGGTGAGGTAACACCGGTCCAAACGATGTCGTTAGGATTGTCGTCTACCAATGAGGCACGGTAGATAGAGTCCTGCTCGTAGAGATAGCGGGCAACGGCATCGTTGGTGGGGGCAAAGCAGGTATACTGTCCGTATGCCTTCATCAAGCTGAGGCGGCCACCACGGTCAAGGATGTCAATGAAGCTGCTGTATATCTCCTCATTCTCTTCCAAGAACGATGCGATGGTATGCCCGGTGAAGGTGTAGCGTGCACCCTCTTCGATGTGTTCTTTGCAGCCACTGAGTGCCATGATGGCGATAGCGGCGAGGGCTATTGATTTCGTTTTTATTTGTTTCATAGCATTGAGCGATTAAGAGGGTTAGTTCTTTTCGTATACATCCTCCGTTTCGTATGCCGGATTCTGTACCAACAGTGGGTTGGTCTTGATCTCACGCTCCTGAATAGGGAAGAAGAGGCAGTCCATAGCCGCCATCTTGCTTCGGACAGCTTTCTGGTTGGTCTCATACTTATGACCGATGAGAATGTCGAGCATGGGGCCAGTGTCACCATCGCGCAAGGCCTTACGCACGAGGTCAAACCAGCGCTTGCCTTCGAAGGCCAACTCACGCTGACGCTCCTCCAATACCAGTGCCTGCATGCTCTCGGCGTTGCCGGCAACGTAGGTGATAGAGTCGGCGTTGTAGGGGTTTGAACGGTAGTAAACTGCCTTCACTAAGTTGAATGATTCCTGCAAATCCTTCTGACCACGGTTGACTGAGTCGTTACGCAAAGCCAATGCCTCGGCCTTCATCAGCATAACGTCGCTGACACGGTAAACAATCCAGTTGATTTGGCTGGTGAAATACTTGTTTTTATTGTCATCGTTTGTAATGGATGGTACGGGACTTCTATAGTTAGGTTTGTCGATTGTTCCACTTGTTGACGAATAGCCGTATTTGATAATCGGATAGATTTCAGTTTCACCTTCCTGCTGTTGGATATTGCTTATGCGGCGGAAGTCGGTCTTCGCATACAGGTTAGCGTCACCCTTCTCGGCCATGTAGCGAGGGGCTGAGAGCGGACCGGCAGTCATGTTTGTGCCATAGAAGTAGGGTACCTCGTAGTTGGCAGAGGCTTTATCCACACCATGCTGTATCTCGAAGATGCTCTCACGCAGGTTGTTGCCTACGTAGAAAATGCTGTAGTAGGGATAGTCGAGATAGGTTGCATTGGGGTCGCTCTTCTCGGGATTGTGTACGAGCGGATAGACATTGTCAACCTTGCCATTGTTGTTGGTCACCTTGTTCTCCTTCTCATAGTTCAATACATATTCCATACGGTTGTTGAGCAGTGAGTCGCAGAAGGCAATACACTCGGTATAGCACTGGTCTACCTCGGCAGTCTTGGCCTTGGCCTCATACTGGGTGAAGGCAGCCTTCCACAGCAATACGTCGGCAATCATGGCGCGTACGGCATCTTTGGTGATGCGGCCCTTGTTGTCAGAGAGTGAGGGATAGTTACCTGAGGTCATTACGAGTCCTTCAGCCTCGTAGAGGTCTTCCAGGATGAAGTTGAGTGCCTCAACCGGTGTTGCCTGCGGTTGGTAGAGGTTCTGGTCATCGTCCACCATTGCCTCCTTGAGCAGAGGGATGTCGCGGAAGGTACGCACCAGATAGAAGTGGCAGAGTGCGCGGATGGCGAGCATCTCACCACGGGTTACGTCCATGTCGCCTTGTGTGAAGTCGGGGTCTTCGTCCAGCACCAGCGGAGCGAATCTCAACACGATGTTACAGTTGTTGATAATGGCGTAGAAGTGTGCCCAATCGGTGTAGCCGTTTTGGGGAAGCAGGTTGGCCTCCATGATGTTCTTGAGGTCGTGGTGCTTGTTGGCATCGTAGGTACCCTCAATCACATTGTCGCCGCGTACCTCGCCCCATACGATGAGTCGGTCGGTGAATGATGACTGTATCATCATGCGGTAGCTGTTGGCCACTACGTTCTCCACGTCGGTCTTTGTCTTCCAGTAGTTTTCCAACACCACTTTGTCGGTGGGATAGATGGTCAGGAAGTCTTCGCATGAGCAGGTCATAGCCAACACTGCTCCCAATGCTAATGTCTTAATGGTATTGCTAAGACGGGATATATTTATTCTGAAGCTTTTCATATCTGTATTATTGCTTTTCATTATTAGAATCCTACGGTCAAATTCAACGTGAATGAGCGTGAACGCGGTGTCTTGGAACCGTCAAATGCCTGTCCCCAACCATTGGCACCGATTTCGGGATCCAAACCGGTATACTTGGAGAGGATAAAGAGGTTGTTGGCCGAGGCCGACAAGTAGAGCTGGTTCATACCATACTTCTTCAGCTTGGCAGGGTCGAATGAGTAAGAGGCCTGCAAGTATGACATACGGAGGTATGAGGCATCTTCCAAGTAGCGGTCGCTACCGAGCCAGTTGTAACCGGTGTTGTACATGGCGCGAGGCATCATGGTTTCGTCACCCTCTTTTCTCCAGCGCCAGTTGACGGCAATACTCTGGTTGTTGTTCGAGTGCATGTTTTCTACGTTCATACGGGCCGAGTTGATAACGTCAACACCGTAGCGGTAGGTGAATTGGCTCTTCAGTGAGAGGCGCTTGTACTGGAGGGTCACACCGAAACCACCCTGCAACTTGGGGTTAGAGTTACCCAAGTACACGATATCGAGCTGGTTGATGTTACCGTCGTGGTTGATATCCTCGTACATGGCATCACCGCCACGGAATGAGTAGGTGGCACCACCGTCCTTGTAGTTGTAAGCCATACGCAGGGGCTTGCCGTCGGCACCGTAGATGGTGTTGCCATTGTTGTCGCCTGCTACGGGGTAGAGGTCGTGCAGCTTCTTGCCAATTGCGGCAGCTTCTTGCTCAGCTTGTGCCCAACGCTCCTTGGTCCATGTGGTGTTGTAGTTGTACATGTATACACCTTTGAACTTGAATCCGTAGAGTGAACCGAGCGGGTTGCCCAATTGGATACGGTTGAGGTATGAGCCGTTCTTATAGTTGAAGTCTCCATTCGTGTTGTTGAGCACGCTTTCTTCCATCTCAAGGATGGTGTTGAAGTTCTGTGCTACGTTGGCGTATGCTGTCACGCTGAAGTCACCAACCTTGATGAACTTGTTACCGCTGATGTTCAACTCCCAACCCCAGTTACGTACGGCACCGGTGTTCTTGTAAGCCAGTGAGGAGTAACCGTTTGATGAGGGAATGGCATAGCCACCCATGAGCTGGTCGGTGGTGGTGTTGTCGTAGTAGTTGAAGCTACCGCTCAACTTCTCGCCTTCGAAGAATCCGAAGTCGGTACCGATGTTGTACTCGCTTTTCTTGGCCCACTTGAGGTCGGTCAGGCGGAGACCACCCTGTGCGATAGAGGTGATACCCATATACTTACCGCTGGTGTCGTAGGTCGTGTAGTGGAGGTACTCGCTACCAGGCTGTGAACCTGTCATACCCCAACCCGGACGGATTGACAACATCGTCAGCTGAATCTTGTCTTCGGCCCATCTCATCCAAGGCTCATCGATGATGTTCCAGCGGAGTGAAAGTGAGGGGAAGTTACCCCAACGGTTGTTGGAGCCGAACTTGGTGCTACCGTCGCGACGCAGGGTGGCTGTAGCCGAGTAGCGTCCTTCCTTATAAGAATAGAAGGCTTGTGCGAGCATGGCCATAGAGCGCCACTGCCATGTACCGGTAGCGCTGCTCTTCAGGTAGGTACCTGTAGTGGTGCTGGTGATACCTGAAGGAATGGCGTAGGATGATGATTCCTGGCTGTTACCGTTACCGGTGCTCATCTCAAACTGAGCCAGGAACTGGGTCACGTGGTCAGTATTGTCGAACTTCGGAGAGAAGGTCAAGCGATGACGGGTGTTGAATGACAGGGTCTTCTGGTCTTTGGTCCAGCTGGCATTCGATGACTCGTCCTGTATACCCTTTGTGCTCAAGCTACTGGGACGGTAGCTGCTGTTGGTCAGGGTGCTGGCATCCATATATACCATACCGTAGTAGCGGAGCTGTGTCTCGTCGTGGTTCAAGCCGAGCAGCTGGTAGTCGAGCGAGATCTGGGGAGCGATACGGTAGCTCTTCTCGTTCTTCCATGCCAAGTTACCCACAGCTACGGGGTTGGTAATATTCTTCTGGTTGTTATCGAAGATACCGGAGGCGTTCTGCAACATCTGGTAGTAGTCGTCAGTGACAATTACGTTGCCGTTAGAGTCTCTGTACTGAGAGAAGATACTCATATTGGGCATAATCAGCTGTGCATTGGCCAACAGACCTTCGTAGTTCTGATCGTTGTCGGTGTAGGTCAGCGAGAAGTCCGAAGACACCTTGATACGGTCTGATACGTAGTAGTCAAGAGCCATACGTGTGGTGAAACGGTCGAGCTGCTGCTTGATAATCTGACCTGTCTGTGAGTAATAACCGCCTGATACGCGGAAGGTAGCCTTCTCGCCACCACCGGTCAGTGAGATGTTGTGGTCGTGGGTATGACCATGCTTTGATACGGCTTTCACCCAGTCGGTATTGTTGTTGAAGTTCTCATACTCTGAGAATGCCTGGTTGTAGTTCAACTCCTCTGCATTTGAAGCGGTGCTGCTCTGTGTGGGGTTGAAGTGAGCCTCCTTGAGGAACATGGTGTAGTCGTCGCCATTGAGCAGGTTCAGACCCTTGGGAGTCCAGGCATTGGAGTAGCGGTATGAGTAGGTCACACGGGTCTTACCGCGCGAACCACGCTTGGTCTTAATCATGATGACACCGTTCGAACCCTTTGAACCCCAAACGGCCGATGCAGAGGCATCCTTCAATACTTCGATGCTCTCGATGTCTTCAGGGTTTACGGTCAGCAGCTGGGCAAACTTCTCTTCGTTGGCGGTGCTGAAGTCGAAGTCTTCACCATCAGGCATTTCGAAGATGTTGTCGTTCACCACGATAAGAGGCTCCTGGTTACCTGAGATGGTAGAGGTACCACGCAGACGCATCTGAGTACCTGAACCAAGGTCACCCGAGTTGAACACGATGTCAAGACCGGCAATCTGTCCCTGCAAGGCTTCGTCTACTGAAGCGAAGGAGAGACCCTCCATCTCGCTCATCTTGAAGGTCTGCTTGGCAACAGATACCTCACGCTCCAAGATGTCGAGTCCACCCGACCTGGTGCGTTGCTTAGCTTCCACGATAACCTCCTGAATTTGGTTGTCGTCCTTCATGGTGATGTTGAACACGGTGCGTGTGCCAATCTCCAGAATCTGGTCTTGAAAACCTACATACGAGATTTTCAGTTTGTTCTTGTTGTTCTTAACAATCATGGTAAAGTTACCGTCGAAGTCGGTAGTGGCATGCTCGACGATACGGTTGTCCTTGTCGATTTCCACCACGTTTACCATCATCAACGGACCCATAGCATCGCTAATCTGTCCGGAGATACGTTGCTGTGCGCTCAGTGTAGCTGCTGAGGCTATAAAGCAAAGAACGGATAATAGGATATATTTATATACTTTCATGATACCTTATGTTTTATTTGATGAATGTTCCCTTTGCTGCGTCAAAGATACGGTCGTTCACCAGGAAGCCGTCAATCAGGTGTACTACAGCGTATGATGAGGTCGAAATGTTCTGACCGCTAAATTCGATGTCGCGCGTCATGATATTGTAGAGCGTACCTTCGGTACCAGCCTCGTTGATGACTCTACAGGTGTTGTCAGTGCCTTCAATGTCGCCCTTGACGGTGATGGTACCGTCTTGAGTCTGTACGGTAACGGTACTGAATCGCTTGGTCAGATTGTCCAGTGCGGCAGTCTCGTACTTGACTACATACTTCACCTCTTCACCTTCAGTGATAGAGTGGGGGAGGTTGTCAACGTATACTGAGTTATCCTGGATGTGGTACTTCACGAAGTTCACTACCAGCTCCAAATCTTTCTTGAGAGCAGCTATGTGTGCGTTGATTTCGGTATCCATCTCTTCGATTTCAGCTTCCATGAGAGCAATCTCTTCCTGTGTGGCTGTGAATCTCAGGTCGTCCAATACAGCCTGCTTGTCGTCTCTTCTCACCTTCATGGTGTCGATGAGCTCAGCTTCCACTTCCATATCTGCCCAATTGGGGAGACCTGCATCATAAGCACGCTGGATATCATCGTTCGTGGGAGCATATATCGTGTAGTGGTAGGTATTGAATGTACGGACATTCAGGTCAAGTCCGCCCAAGTCCTCAAAGATCTTGTAGCGCTTGATTGAGTCCTGAATAACCACGCCGGTTCTGTCTTTCGGGCCTATTACGTCAAGTACATAGTCGCTACCCATGCAGAGATCATAGAACTCGGCAAACTCCTCGGTAGTGCTGAGCACTTTGTATACTGACTGCGTGGGAGGCTGAATCATGCCTTCGTCCAGACGGTAGGTGTTACCGTTCTTCTGGGGATAGGTGTGACCTACGGGCATCATAGTTCCTTTCTGAGCCTCAGAACCGCCGATGACGTGTGTCACTTGGTGGTTGGCATCGGTCTCTACCTTGATGGTACCGTAACCCTTGGTCATGTGATACTTGTTGCCGTTGGTGAAGTCACCTACTACGATGTAGTATTCGTACATCTGCTTGAGCAGGTTCTCGATACGGGTAGCGTTGGTCAAGTTCTGTTTCTGCTCCTTCAGCTCCATGGTAACAGGATCGTAGGTCCATTCCTCGGCATATACCTTACCAGGAATTGTTACGTTGCCTTTTGTGGTGTTGCCTGTCGGGTCAAACTGGAACTTGTAAAGCTTGGGTTCGGGATCATTGATGGTGTAGGGGTCAATGTAGGTCATACAACCGTCAGAGGGAACTACCAAGCTGAAGTGGCTACCCATTGACAGGAGGTACTTATCGTACTCATAAAGTATAACGGCCCAATTGGCGATTTCCAATGTGTCGCTGAACAGAAGGGGAGCAGTAACGGCTACGTAGCTTGCGGGGCTATACACCTTATTGGTGATGTATACAAGACCGTTGTTGGCGATGATACACTTCTCGATATCCTTTTTGTCTACACCCATCGGGTCGCGGGCGTCGTCCATGATGCTGGGGAAGCGTGAGGGTACGGCTGCGTTGAACGATACCTTCATCATATTACGCATCAACTTCTCGATTTTGTCCATTGGGATGCTGTCAAGCTCCTTGAAACGCTCGATGAGTGCCTGACCCTCACCGTTAGTGAAGTACTCTTCAAGAGCGGCATCGTTGGGTGCAAAGATGACGGCCATGTCATTGTCTCTGGTTGATGCGGCTGAACCCACACCAGGACGGTATTCATTCCAACCCGGATCGAAGTACAGGGTACCTTCGGCAATATGCTCTATTTCGTCGATATCGGTGTAGCGGTCGTAGCTACCTGCCGCACCACGGTTGTTACCAGTGGTGTAGTATCTCTTCTCGTATACCTGCTCGGCATTGGCATCGTCGCCATAGTGATAGATACGGTTGTAGTCTGCAGTCAGCGAAGCGTTGGGAACGGGTACGGCAAAACGGTCGAGCATGCGGCTGAAGGTGTTGGTCTTACCATTGGTGCGGATCTCCTCTGCCATGTTTGAAGGGGGAATCAGAAGACCGTCCAGCTGGTGTACATAACCGTTCTTGCAAGTTACGTTCTGGTCTATGACTTTCTTGTCGAAGATGAAGGCATCCTTGATTGTCGCGTTGTAGCGGTTGTTAAGCAGAATGTTGAGGTCCTCGGCAGTGATGGAGTTCTGGTAGAGCTGCTCCTCCAGGAAGTGTACCATGGTGGTCTTGGTAGCGTCCAATGCGAGACGGATACCTGTCTGGCGGAAGCGGTCCCACTCCTTGTTGTTCTGAGGTAGGTCGGCATCGTAGAAGAGACCGATTGAGTCGGTCACGTTGGCCGAAGTCACCTGACGCAAGCAACGTCCTACGATAGGCTCTGAGTTCTCGTTGGCTGAAGGCATGCTTGACATCAGCTCGAGCAGATAGGCGTTGTCCAACATGGAGTTGTTGAGGATGATGCGCTTGTGAGCCGGTGTCAGTTGGCTGTACGAATCAAATCCCCACTCCTCCTTGATACCTTTGAGGAAGGCTTCGTCGTTGGCTACAAACAGGGTTTTACTACCCGTCTTGGATAGCACCTCCTTGTAGTCCAAATCTTCGATTACTTTCATGAAAAGAGTGAACTCGCCCTTTTCCTCCAAATACTCATAGATGCTTGCGCCCAAGAAGTCCGGTTCCCGGTCGTCGTAGAAGTACTCATCACGACAGGATTGAACTGTAGCACAAACAAATAACAGACAAGCCATACTGATGTACTTGCCCACTTTGAACGTGTGTTTTTTGTTCATAATTAGGTATTATTAATATTGTTTGTAGTCAATTAACGGACAAAGATAAAACTAATCCCTCACACTTGCTAATTTCTGATTACATTTTTTTGCAGTGGCGATGAAATTAACTTTGTAAACCTTTGCTCTTTGGGTGGTTTTAACGGTGCTGGCTTTTGAAGGTGGCGGGTATCACCTCCGTGTCGATATGGCGGGCAAATTCTTGCGGAGTGATGGTTACCGGCTCAATCATATACTCGGGCACGTTGTAGCTCTTGTAGTAGTTGTCGTAGAAATAGGGGTCTTTCTGCGGCAGGATGAAGGGCTTGTGGGCCTTGCCGTCCTTGTCGAAATAGGCGATGTAGAGGCGGGTGTATCCTCCGTCATCGCGGCGGCTGGTGTAGAGTATCCATCGTCCGTTGCTCGACCAGGAGTGATAGCTCTCCACATCGTTGCTGTTGAGCTCTCGCATGTTGCGTAACTGCATGGTAGTGAGGTCTATCGTGTAGAGGTCGGCATCCTTGTGCCAGATGTGGAAGCATCCGTATTCGGCCATACCGAAGAGCAGGTAGCGTCCGTCGGGCGATATGCGGGGTAGTGTGGCGCTCTTGCCGAGGGAGTCGGCGTCGAGAACAAGCTCCGTAGGGCCGAAGGTGAGTGTCTCCGGATCGAACGATTTGCGGTAGATGTTGTACTTGAACTGCTTGTAGTTGTCGATGATCTCGCGCTCCTTGTGGGCATAGTCCTGTATCTCGTAGTGTGCTGAGTTGTAGTAGAGTGTCTTGCCATCGGGTGCCCAAGCGGGGAACACTTCCCACTCCAGTGTGTCGTGCTCGATGAAGCTTACCTCATTGCGGTCTATGTCGTAGAGGATGAGATCGCTCTTAAGATCCTGTACCTCAATTTTATTGTGGTCTCTGGTGTGGAACGACTGTCCCGTATCGTTGATGGAGTAGGCGATAAGGTTGTGGGTGGGGTGCCAGGCAGGGTATACACCGGCCGAGATGGTGCTGTCGGTCTTGAGGTTGATCTTCTTCACCTGGCCGTTGTTTACAAGTACGGTGCCGCCCTTGTGCTGGCGCACGTGGAACTGCATGTTGTCGGTCTTGTAGTTGCGGTAATGATGGCAGTTGATGCACTGTCCGTTGATATCGTCGCTCAGCAGCATGTTGTTGTAGATGATCTGTTCGTCGAAGTTGCTGAGGTTGCGTTGCCGTATGCTCAGCTCCTCGTAGGTTACGTATGAAGGGGCTATGATACGGTACGAGATGTAGGGGTCGATGGGTTCCTCGGCCACTGTCCACTTTATCGGGCGATATTTCTGCCAGCCACCGTCGGTCTGTATGTAGGTGTACACTTCGATGGTGTTGCCCTTGTTGGCTTCGAGTAGCTTGTGCCAGTCTTTTATCTTCCAATCGGTTGACTTGCCCTTCATTACCAGCGACTGGTCGCCTGCCTTGAGTTCGGTGATGTAGGCTTTCCCTTCGGTCTGGTAGTCGAAGTTGAGCGGGGCAATGTTGTAGGGGATGACGGTACTGCTGTATTCGGGGTGTATGGCTGCCGTATGCTCCATTTCGGTGTATTCTTTGGGGGGCTGTGCCGAGCATCCGGCAAGGAGGACTGTGCCGAGCAGGACGGTGTATAGAGGATGTTTGTGTAGCATAGTGCTTTTTGCTGTTTGGGATTAATATGATTTCACGTCTCGAATGAAGAAATAGAAATACCAGAAGGTGTCTCCGAAGCGGTCGTAGAAGAGTTTTTTTGCTTCGGGGTCACGCTCTACATTCTGTACGGCGTGTTTCTGTGCGAAACGCATGAAGTCCTGGAAGCGCATCTTCACCGATTTGTCGAAGGGCATCTTGCTGATGTCCACATTCTTCTCTAAGTTGCCATAGAGCAGGGCGGCCTCCTGGTAGTGTGTAGGCATGCGGTTGGTCTTGTGGCTGTTGGCGTAACGGAAGAAACAGTTCCAGAAGGTCTGTATGTCCTTGAGTGTCAATGCACACATAAGGGACGCTTCGTCAAACATCGGGGTGTTGAGATCGCTGTAGGTGTGGGCGAAGTAATTGAGCAGGTAGATTTCTACCAACGTGTTGTCGCCATCCAACTGGTCCTCAAACTGGTATAGGGGCAGTATGCCGGCAAATTCGCGGTCCTTGGCTATCAGTTCGGGGTTCTCGATCATCTTCTCGTACTTCTCGGCCCATTTCTTATAGAAGATGGTTTTCTTCAGGGTGTTGATGTACTTTTGTGCGAGGGGATATTCGCCCGAGATGATAGAGGCTTTCACCATATATTTGATGTAGTCGACCTTCCAGCCATACTCCACGGCATCTTCCAGGCACCAGCGGTAGCAGAAGTTCATACGTGCGTAGTGGTAGTAGAGCATCTTGCCGCCTACCTGCATCAGGCGTATCTCGAAGGGCGATTTGGGTGCTTCGCCACCGTCAAGGTAGTGGAACATCTCGTCGCCTGCCTTGCCTAACTTGAGCAGGGCAAGATTACGGTTTAGTACCATCAGTCGGGTGGGGGTCTGTTCTTGCGACTTGGCTATGTCGAGCACCTTGCGCCACTCTAAGCGTTCCATGTGGTGATTCATCTTAATCTCGGCACGGAAGTTGGGGTCGCGGAACCAGAACAGCTGCACCACGAAAGCGATGACAACAATGCCGACGGCCTGTGTCAGCACAAACCGACTCTTGGGTTGTGTGTGGGCGGGGGAGCTGTTGAAGCGGATGAAGGGGATGACGAGCGGGAACAGGTAGAGCAGGATATAGGGAATCCAGGTGCGGAGGTCGCGCATGGCAAACTGGAAGGCGGGCATACCTGCCGTGAACATACGGGCAAAGCGGGTCTGCTCATACACGCTGTAGTATAATATAGGTGTAGCTATACCGATGGCAATGCACAGCAGGGCGATGCCGATGTTACGCTCCTTGGCGGTGAGGCTCATCGCCACGATGGTGAGCAGGGCCAGCAAGGCGTAGAAACCGAACAGAGGATACCCCGCAGCCGCTATGGCCACTACTACAAGGTAGCGCCACCAGCTTTTCGATACCTGGTATAGGCGTATGGCCGACAGGGTGAAAAGGAACCCTACCAGCATGGAGTAGAAGTAGCCCTGGGTCTTTATCTGGAATATCCAGTAGCCGGCCTCCATGGAGCAGCACAGGATAAGCACGCTGGGCAGCAGGCTCAGCAGGGTCCAGCGCTTAGGGATACTGAATACTTTTTGTGTGAGCCACTGCACAGCCAATAGCAGGGCCACATAGAGGAGCGAACCCAGCCAAGGGTAGTAGAAGAACTGGGTGAGGAAGCAGGCTATATAGCTCATCATTCCGCCCGGTTCCATCATGCGTTCGTCGAAGTAGATTTTGGTGGGCAGCCATAGCGAAAGCTCCTGTACTCGGAAGAGGAACTCGTGTTCAAAGAGGTTGAGCAGTAGCCATGTGATAGTTCCGAATGCCAATCCTGCAATGAGAGGGAGACGTTTTAACTTGCTCTCATTTACGGATGCCGTAGAGTTCAATTGAAAGTTGGCTTTTGCTTGAGGTTTTTTTTTCATTGTACGATGTCTGTTGTTACTAATGATTTAGAGATTGTTCATATACAAATCATTAATGTTTATACAGCTTTAGTGCTGCTTATCATCTTCCCCATGTTGTAGAGTTGTTTTCAGGGGGGAGTGCATAAAGATCTCCCCATAGATCTCCCCATATCCCACGGCGACGACGTGATAGGGTCTCGTCACCTTCTTCGTAGTATTCTCCGTCAGTTCTGCTCAAGGCCAAGGGCAACTCCGTTTGAATTAAAATGAGTTCCATTTGTGGCTTGTTGTATATTTCATTCATAATCAGTGTTTTTTGATTTATAATTATGAGTTTCTGCTCTATTTGATAATTATTTCCTAATTGTTATTTTGTTGTTTATGATATAGATTCCTTTATCAATCTTTTCTACTCTACGGCCAGCAAGATCATAGATGGGCAGGTTGTCATCTGCTGATGGATTATGGTTGATTGAAGTAGCATCTTTATCGCGGCTGAAGCTATACATGGTTGCATCACTGGCTGGGACAGTAAGGTAGCAGGTGTTAGCTTTGATCGTAGGCAGTGTTTCATTTACAAGGTAGAAACCAATGTGTCCTGTGTCCTTCTTCCTTAGTAGAACATAATTGCCGGTAGCCACCTCGGTTGGGGTATACACACCTGTGAGGTAGCCTGCTGTGTAACTGTTGGCAGTAGCTAAGCTTTGGCCCCAGAAAGTCTCGTTTACAATATTCTCGCTATAAAGAATGACAGGAGTATTGGCCGGAATGGAATTTTCTATGGGCTCCTCGATGAGCACGTTACCATCAACGCCAACAATCTTACTTGCTTTTACACCAGCAGGGATGTCTATGTCGAAAGGAGCAATAAAGGTTGCATATTTAGCATCGGAAATAGACATGGTAACTTCTACTTCAGGGATTAGTTCTTCGCTGTATTTTTCACCTCCAATGAGGGTGGTGATATGCAGCCGGAAACGTACAGGGGCATTCTTGAATGCGGTAGCATCAATGGTGATGTTATAGTCTGTGTTGTCGAACTTCCAGCGGGCACTTTCTTCATAAAGAGTCTCCCAAATCGTTCCATCGTAGCTATATTCTATTGTGAGCATATCGGTGACATCACAGTTCGGATTGTTGATGGAGAAGTTGAGCTTGTTCTTGTCGTAGCTGGCCTCCATTGTAATTGCTTGTAGTGAAGGCTTCCACCAGTCTGGGATATACTGCTCCTCGGCTTTATAGGCAAAGGATGAGGGATAGTCGCGGAAGATAAAGCCTGCGGGAGTAGGCCATCCATCATCGTATATCATCTTATTGTACCAAAGGTCGTTATTGTAGGGTACGTAGCGTTCTACGTAGTCGAGACTTTCGAGGAGGTCAAAGATTTGCTGATACTTTTTAGCTGCATCGTTGACGTTCGTTTCGCTGGGATTGTCCCATGAGGCACCATTCTCCATCTCGGTAATCCAAATAGGACGACCTGTGGCGTTATGTATGTCTTCAAGGCGTTTCTTCCATGTGGCTATGTCCTCTTTCCAATAGGCATGTGTGACTACGAAGTCGCAGCGGTAGGCATAGTTGTGGCAATATTGTACATAGTTTTTGAGCCATCCGGCATCGGTCGGTGAGGGCGAACCTATGCGCATGCCGCTCTCGAAGAATTCCGTGTGGTGGGTAAAGGCACTCCACTCACTGATGGCTCCGCCGCATGAGCATTGTGCTGAACCGTGTTGTTCGGAGTGCTCGGGTTCGTTGTATCCCAAGACATGGGTACAGTTCTGCAGAGCATTGATCTGTGCCCATCCCGGCCACCAGATGTGTTGTTTGATGGGGACGTACTCCAAGTCGGTGGTGTTGTTGCGGTCGGCACTCCAGGTGTAGAACCAGTTTGCACGTATGGTTTCTGTATGCTTGTTAATGGTGCTGTTGCCGGCGGTGCTTCCCCAACCTTTCTTTGAAACATATTGCCAAGGCTTTACGATGATGCTTGATACGCGGCGGTTGAGTGCTTCGGGCGCTACGGGTACCATGAGATCTTCGTGGTCGGCCACGAAGACGCGGCTGTATCCGCTACCGTCGGCATTGGCGGCAAGAGTGGCCATATATCCGCGTTTTAGGATAAAGCTTTGTATCGTGTTGGCCTTGTCGCCAAGGGCATTGTGCTTTCCTGCAGGGTAACTGGTGGCTTCACCACTGTACAGCTCGCCGCTGTATAAGGTAAATGGCTGTATGTCGGCAGGGTAGGGGATGATAGCTGTGCCGTCAAGGTAAATGGCTGCACGGTAGTTTTTCCCCGATTGGGGCGCTTCTCCCTTGATAGTAGCAATGTTTGTCAAGCTTGAGATGCTTGCAGATGGGCGTGTATGCGGTAATATTACCCAACTGCTCTCGCTGGCAATGTGTAGTTTGGCCTCTTCCAAAGTACTGGCTCCGTTGAGTAGGAAATAGTCGGCAGGCTTGTCAAGCGTGAGGTCACAATGATATGCGAGGGCTATCTGACGTTTTACCTTGTTGTATTTATTGCCATCATACTCTCCCGGGGTAAGGGCTCTGTCGGGACTGATAATCTCGGCGATGTAGCTGCTCAGATGCTGGGTAGCCAGTCCTGTGAATTCCGTCTTTTCTTCTCCAGTGGTAAGCGAGGGAACTGTGTATGTTGGAGCGCTTCCAGCCAGCTTCCCATTGTGGTAGATATGGAGTGTGCCATTGTCGGTAGAGAAGAGGTAGCTATTCTTTTTGTTGTTGGCCGGTAGGGTAGCAATCGTCTGTCCGCCTATGCTGATGCTTGTACGGTTGATGCCTACTAACGCTCCCTGCTTTTCTTTGTTGCGAATGAGAATGTATGCGGTAGCGTCATTGGCAAATGTCACACTATCAAGGCTGAGCGTATGACTGCTTCCCAAATTCACCCCATTGTTGTCATAGGTAGCCCATATACTGATGGTGCCATTGTCTTCGGACGAACTCTCCTTGCATTCGTCTATGGCTGCTCCGATATCTGCTATAGTGGCTACGATGAGTGTGATGTCGTCAATGGTAGCTGTGTTCGCCAGTGTCTGTGCCTTTTCGATGGTGGTCTGCAGATTGGCGCTGGCTGCTATTCCGTAGATGCCGCTGCTTGCGATCTGCTTCCCTAAATCGATAGCTTCCTGGAGCTCGCTGAGGTAGAGGGTCAGGCGGCTTTCGTCTAATGCGAACTGCGCCTCTACGAGTTGCCATACGGTGCGTTCGCTCTGAGGTTTGTCGTAATATACACCGATATGCTCATTGGCTTCTTGCCCGCTGTCGGTACCCAACAGTTTGCTGCTATAGAGTGAGGTGATGGTTCCTGCAGTACCTTCGGTGATAGCCCATAGATCGGTGTTGTTGGTGGCTTTGCTTGCGTTGAGTGTCATGCTCCATGTGTTGGTTGTGCTGGCTGCGAGGTATTTACCGGTAGTCTTGTGGCGCAGTCGGTAGTATCCCTGTTTTTCGCTTTGTTCGGCACACCAGGTGTAGGCGACATTGTTTGCTGCACCATCAGCGGTTCCGAGGGCTGGTATGTCGCTGTTGTTTAAGCCGAGCAAGCGACTATAGTAAGTGTTGTAGAGGTAATATTCTCCTCCATCATACAATGTGTTGCTGATGTGTCGGATAGGTGAGAAGGATCCCTCGCTGTAGCTTGCGCCGGTTATGTCGAGGTCGATGGCCCCGTTGGTTGCGCTGGTGTATAGATGGAAGGTGTTGTATCTGCCCTCTTCCTCAACGAGGGTGATGCGGTCGAGGTGTACGATACCGCTACCGCCATAGCATACGAAGGCTATGTAGGTGGCATTTTGCTTGGTAGCGATAAATTCATACTCATATTCCTGGATGGTCTGTTTGGCCGATGGGGCTGTCCAGGTGGTATACAGGTTGTCCCATGTGCCGCGTGCTGAACCTACGGCTACGGCGTAGGTCTTTCCCAAGTCGTTGGTATGGCTGAGCGCTTGGAACGAGAGCTTGTAGCGGCGTCCGGCTTTCAATGGTGTGGCCAGTTGTTGGTAGATGTAGCTGCCTGCTGCTGTGGTGAAGCCTCCCGCTCCGTCTTGGCGGAACATCAGTGCCGAACTGCCTTCGCGGCCATTGGCATAGATGGCATTGTCCTTGTTGCAGCGCACTCCCGTCTGTTGTTTATCCTTAGCGTTGGCATTGGTGATCTCCCATTCGGCAGGCCAGAAGCGGTAGTCGCTGGCATCGCTCTTGAGCACTACGTCTTCGGTCTCGAAACCTGGGTTACGGATGAGGTTACGCTTATCATAGATGCCGGTTTGAGACTCCTTGTCGTCAGGACTGGTGAAGGGATCCGTCATCATGCGGTCAAATCTATCGGCCGCGTGTGTGCCCAGTAGGGTGGTGCCAGCATAAAAGTGTATCTTTTCGCCTTGCAACACCATACGGTAGGTATGCTCCTTGTTGTCGTTGTTTAGGGGATAGACAGTAGGTTTTCCCTCTGAGTCAACGTTCTCTGTGTGAAAGACGATGTTGTCAGAGGTGATATCGGCATTGAACCCCAAGTAGGCTCCGTTAGCAGCAGTGAGATGTAGTGTTCCCTTGTGGCTGGGTCGCATGAGCAGGCCGAGGTCAAGGGTGAAGTCACCGATAGGCGTGAAGGTTGTTGTAGGAGTTATATCTCCTGCAGTGGTGATGGCCTGTGCAGGGAGTAGGGTGTGCTCGAGAGTAGCCTTGTAAGGAAGTTGCTGAGCGGTGAGCCCATGCAGTGTGAGAGTTGCAAGAACTGTCAGTAACAGCGGCTTGATGATTTTGTTCATGGCTATATCTTTTATGAGGAGTGTTTTTTCCTACTAATCTATTTATAGATATTTCCTGCAAATGTAAGGATATTTCTTTGATTGGCAAAAGAAACGGTAATGAAAAAAGCGGGGCTGCTTGGTGCAGCCCCGCTTGGTGTTATGAATCAGACTTGTGTGATAGCTTCACAGATGCCTGATACGAGTGGTTTGGTTACTTCACGAATACCTTCTTCACTTCGATGCGGCCATCGCTGTAAACGGTCTTCACGATGTTGACACCCTTGCCGGGGAGGGCAATCTGGCGTCCGTCGATAGCGTAGTATACGGTCTTGGTGGCTACGGCAGCTACGTTGTCGATACCGCTCTCGATGGTCCAGTTGCTGTTGTCGCCTACGGCCTTGAGGGTGAGTGACCAGTCGTCAACTGAGAACCACTTGCCTTCGAATACCTTACCGGTGAGGAGCGAGTCGGTGGTGACACCGATTACCATCTCGTGGTTGGTAACTACGATGTCGTCGATGGTTGCCCATGTCCAACCGTAACCTATACCGTTCCTTGCGTTGTGGATAGTCTCGTCGAAGGTCTCACCGGCCATGTACTTGTCGTCCTCAGCCTGCCAGATGCCACCGAGGCTGTCGGCGTGGAACTCAATCTCCTGCCACTTGGTGTTGGCACTGGCTGCTACCTGCTTCATTACGGTAGAGTCGTTCACCAAGGTGTCGGTGATGGCCTCGCCGAGAGCGAAGATGTAGGCACCGATAGAGTCGGCACGGGTAGCCACCTTCACGGTGTATGTACCGTTAGGAATGTTGCTGAGTACCTGTGAGCCGTGGAAGTTGAGTGCCTTCTTGGTGCCGTTGTAAGAGTCCATGTAGCGGTTTGCGGCATCGGCTCCCCAGTGTTGGCTGGCGTTGGTTTCGGTGTTGCCTGTGCCCTTGTTTACCAACCAGCCTGCAGCATCGGTGTCGAAGGTGGGGTTCACGATGAGGCCGGTGACGTCATCGCCTGCCTTGGCGTGGAGGTATGCGCTCTTCTCCATGTAGCTTACTACGTTCTGGAGCTTCGCCTTGAGGTCTTCCACGTTGGCCTTGCTCTGGAACTTGGCGGTGAGGTCGGCCTTCTGGGCAGCGATGGTGGTCTTCACGTCATTGACGTTGCTTGCAGCATAGCTTCTGTCGGTAACCATGTAGCAGACATCCTCGAGGTAGGTGGCATAGTCGCTGTAGGCGTTGAGCTTCTCCTCGATAGCGGGGAGGGCGGCAGTAGTAGTGGTGTCGGCGTTGGTGATAGCGTCGGCAAATGCGATGGCTGCGCCAAGCACGTCTTGTGCCTCTGCGTTGCCGAAGCCCTCATTGTTGTCTACGGCTGTCTGGTAAGCACCGGTCTTGTAGGTGTTGTAGGCCAGAGCAGCTGCCTTGGCTACGGTGACGGGTTCAACGAGGAGTGCGGCAGCCTCGCCGTACTTGGTGGCGCTCAGTGCAATAGCCTCGTCAATCTTGGCCTGCAGTACGGCAGCGTCGCCCTTGAGCAGGGTGGGGATGAGTGCCTGAGCCTCGGCGAGGGTAGCCTCGTAAGCCACCTGGAGGTCTTCGTCGCTATACATACCGTAGTACTGGAGCTTGAAGTTGGTTGCCTGGAACCAGCCTTCTGATGCCTCACCGCCTTGGCTTGATGCAGCACCGATGGTGAGTGTACCGTCGATAACTACTACGTAGCCGGTCTGGAGTGTGGTCCACTGGTAAGCATCCCAGCCGTCTACTTCAAGGTTGGGAGATACTGAGGTGTTGACACCTGTTACATAGAGGTGCTGGTCGGTAGCATAGCCTGTCTGTGTGATGAGCTCGGCGCTGATGCCGTAGAGACCGTTGGGCAGGCCTGTGAGCTCCTGATGGAGGTCGATAGATATAATCTTATTTCCCCAAAGGTTCACACCATAACGTGCTTCACCGCCATCCATGCTCGGGCGGATTGAGTTGTTGTCATGAGTCGGGCCAACCCAGCCGTCTTTTCCTTCTGCATCGATTGTCCATACCCAGTTGCCCTTCTCTTCGAGGTTGGCGTTGGGGATAAGGAAGGTGTAGTCGGCAGGAGTATCCTTGCTGGCATCCTGGCTCATGCGGTAGTCGTTGATAGCCTGCTCCAACTTGGCAATCATGGCGTTGAGTTCTGCGTAGCCGGCGTTCTCATCCTCCATCTCAAGGAATGCGGCCAGCTCCTCGATGAATGCAACTGCCTCATCGTAACCCCTATACTGGGTCTCCTCTACGAAGTTTACGAACTCCTCGTAGTCCTTGTTGAGCTGCTCAACCAACTTTACAGACTGCTTGGCAGCGGTGAATACAGAGTCGAGGCGTACGTAGGCGGCATTCATGATAGCCTCATCTTCGCCAATGACACCACTGGCAGCGTATGCCTCTTCCTCCAGATTGTAGGCGATGCCAGGGAGCAGGAAGTCGCTGTTGTTGCTAATCCACTCGAGAGCCTCGTTTACCAAACCATCAATGTAGATACCGGCATTGAATCCTGCGTACTCGAGTCTTACGTTGTCAATAGCTACGTAGGTAAAGTTGGTGCCGGGGAGCCCCTTGAAACCTACGACCATGGAGTCGCTTGAAACGATACCTTCAATGGTGAAAGTCTCGGGGTATGAAGCATCGTGTGCTGCACCACCTGCGGTCTGTTCCTTTGTTACCATGTCAAGTTCTGAACCATTACAGAAGATAACAGCGCCAGACTGACCTCTCTCTTCTTCGGGCAAGGTGAGGTCGATTGAGTGTGACATTACAGCCTCTACGATGAAGCGGTAATAACCCAAGGGAAGACCATGTACGGTTTGGCTGATAGAAACCTCAGAACTGGGCTGCCCGTTAATCTCCGCTACGGGGTTCAAGCTTTCCTCAAAATAGGCAAAGTTGCGGATGTTCATACCGTTATTTACGGCTGCGCCTACAACTTCCCATCCTGTCCAGCTGTTGTCAAACTTGGTATTGTTGATATAGCGGGATGTCACGTCTACAGTGTTGTCCTCGTTGGCATTTGCCATGCGGAAGTCGAGTAGCCCCTCTTTCAATGTTGCTACCATGTTGTTGAGGTCGGCGGCGGTGAACTCTCCACCTTCGATAAGCGTCTCGGCTTCGTCCATCAGGCTGTTGATGGCATCCAATCCTTTAGCTTCGTCTCCGAAATGGTCGAGCCATTCAGCACACTCACTGAGTAGGGATTCCAACTCCTTGGTGTCGGCTGCCTCCTCAACCTCGGCGAGGATGAAAGCGTCAAAACCTTTGGCACCACCCAACCAACGGGCACAGAACGAGAGGCAGGTATACTTTGCTGTCACTACGTATGTGTTTTGTGTCCATGCCAAATCAGCGTCTACGTGGGGCAGTGGCTGGAGTACCTCTGTCTCTTCACGATGAGTGTTACTCATTGAGGCCTTGATGTAGCCATCACCTGCGGGGTTTTCTGCAGCGGTGTTTGAATGGTTCTTCATAAAGAAACTGAACACATAGGTCTTGCCTACCTCTACATCCCATGCGGTACCGATAGATTTATTGTCGCCCTTACCTGCGCTCTCTGTAGGGCGGATGTATGCGCCATCGTCAATGCCGCCGCTGTAGTTTACTTCTGTGTTGGTGAGTGTGCCACCATTACCTCCCACCCATCCTTCGGTACCGTTGTCAAAGGAGGGGTTTGTAATCAAATTCTCGCCTACAATCTTGTACGTCTTCTCTACGCCGTCAGCGTTGGTGTAGGTGAAAGTGTCACCTGTTGTAAGCTGCGTTTGTTGTGCGCTTGCCGCGAAGAGTCCTGCCGCGAAGAGCACAACTGAAGTCAAAATTTTCTTCATGATGCTTGTTTTTTTAGTTAATAAAATTGGTTATAAATGTATTTTCTTTTTTGTCTCTCATTCTTGTTGCTTGTCACTTGTGCCCTTTGTCTATTAATCTCTTCGGAAGAGATTGATAGGTATAAGATTTCGCAAAGGTAATGAAAATAATTAAATAGGTGTGATTCTTGCCCTAAAAATGATGTAAAAATGTTGTTTTTAACATTCGTCGTTTGCGATGTGCTGTAGGGGTGTTGGCGTGATTTGCCAAAGAATGGGACTTGCTTCTCTTCCGAAGAGAAAAAGAACTCGGCTCGGCATTATTCAAGCGAGCTTGTCCGGCCAACACCGTCTGTCCGCGGACAGCTCACGGGTTGCACTGTCTCACCTGTAAAATAGGCGATTTTTGTTTCTACGCGATAAAACAAAATTTTCATCGCGATAAAACAAAATTTTCTTCGTGAAGTCGTTTCTCTTCAATGCCCGGTCTGTTGTCCGGCATTAAGGTAGGTTCTATAAATTCTCACAAAGATATTTACATAGACTACCGTTTTTGCTTTTTACCGCTAATTCGGTTTTATCTGGTCTCTTTTACCGCTTGTTTCGGTCATGTAGCCCGCTACACTTCCTCAACAACCACTAAAACAGCCACAGCTAAACTCCGACTTTTCGGCAAAGTTAATTTATAGAATCTACCTTACAGGTGCGCCCGCTTGTTGCCACAGGTGTGGCGCGGCATTGGGACCGATGCTATGGCAGGTTGCTGTAGGTGTAGCCTTAGCTTGCGATGCGTCGAAGCGTAAGTTACGATACGTCGAAGCGTAAGTTATGTTATGACGAAGCGTAAGTTATGCTGTTCTCTTGACATTGACTATAGGTGAATTTGGTGGAAAACGGCAAATCTGGCATTGCGAATTTGGTGGAAAACGGCATTTTGGGCTTAAAACATTTGGTGGGGGGTATGAAAAGCCTTATTTTTGCATCAAAATCAAAGACTATGGCAGAGGATATAATTCGTTTTAAGAGAAAGATGTATGACACTATGCTCAAGTGGAAACAAGAGCGTAATGGAGACACTGCATTACTTATTCAGGGAACTCGTCGCGTTGGCAAATCAACTATTGCCGAGGAGTTTGCACGAAATGAGTATAAGTCATACATATTAATTGATTTTTCTAAAGTATCTAAAGAGGTAAGTGATTTATTCAATGACATATCCGACCTGAATTACCTTTTTATCAGGTTACAATTTATCTTTCAAACAGAATTACATGAAAGAGAGTCCGTCATTATATTTGATGAGGTGCAGTTGCAACCATTAGCAAGACAAGCAATCAAGCACCTTGTAAAGGATCATAGGTATGATTATATAGAAACGGGTTCTTTGATTTCTGTAAGATCTAAAAGTAAAAACATCATCATTCCAAGCGAAGAGACCAAGGTTGATATGTTTCCAATGGACTATGAGGAGTTCAGATGGGCATTGGGTGATACGGCGACCATACCGCTGTTGCGTAGTGCATTTGATAAAAAGATTTCTCTTGGTGATGCTACTCACAGGAAACTTATGCGCGATTTCCGCTTATATATGCTTGTTGGTGGTATGCCTCAAGCTGTTGCTGCATACATTAAAACCAACAATTTTACTGCGGTGGATTTAGCTAAGCGAGACATTATTGCTTTGTATGAGGAGGATTTCGGCAAGATTGATTATTCAGGACGAGCAAAGGCTATGTATGATGCTATACCAGCTCAATTAAGCAGGAATACATCTCGCTATCAAGTTGGAAATGCCATACCAGAAGAGAAAGTGGATAGAGTTATCAATATCGTAAAAGATATGGAGGATTCTATGACAACCAATATCGCATTTCATTCGGATGATCCAAATGTAGGTTTAGCTCTGACCAAGAATCCTGAGTATTTTAAGATGTATACTTCTGATACTGGTCTGTTCGTTACACTGGCATTCAAGGATAGTGATATAACAGAGAATATTATATACGAGAAATTACTCAGCGATAAACTAAGTACTAATCTTGGATATGTATATGAGAATATGATTGCCCAAATGTTAAGAGTAACTGGGAAGAATTTATTCTATCATACTATACCTTATGCAGATGGTAAGAAGTACTATGAAATTGATTTTATAATCACTGAGAAGCACAAAATTTCTCCTGTTGAAGTTAAATCATCTGGATATAAGTCCCACAAATCATTGAATGAGTTTTGTACAAAGTTCTCAGATCGAATAATGAACCAATATGTGATTTACACAAAGGATTACAAACGAGAAAATGGTGTGGATTACATACCTGTTTATATGACCATGTTCTTGTAAATAAAGGCTGTGAAGAAATATTCAAGACCTGCCTTAGCACTTGGCTTGTCCAAGAAGCTTGATATTATTTCGCTCGTTTTTCGTGTCTTTGCGGTAAACCACGAAAATATATAGGATAAAGCTGCAAGCAGCACTCCTCGGGGAAGCTAAAGGTAATGGTGCTAAAGCACACTCCTCTGGGGGAGATAAACCTCCCCTTCGTCGCAAGCAACGCTATCATACCGCGTTGCCGTCGCAACCGACGCTAATTTCGCGTCGGCGCTGTGAAAAATATTCAAGCAAGCTTGATATTATTTCGCTCGTTTTTCGTATCTTTGCCTTGTTTAAGAAATCTATTACAAACCAATTCAATATTAACGACTATTTATGAAGAAAAACATGCTTTTCTTGGGTGCGCTCGCCATTGCCATGAGCGTGAGCGCACAGAAGGCGAAGATGTGGATGGACCCTGAGGTGAATCAGGAGAACCGCAAGGAGGCACGCGCCGCCTACTTCGCTTACGAGACTACCGACCTTGCTATGCAGAACGACAAGAGCAAGAGTGCCCGCTACCTCGACATGACGGGCGAGTGGAAATTCAACTTCGTGAAAAACCACAATGAGGCTCCCGAAGGCTTCTATGCTGTGGGCTACGATGACTCCAAGTGGGGCAGTTTCCCCGTGCCCGGACTCTTTGAGATTCTCGGCTATGGCGACCGCATCTACCGCAACTCGGGCTACCCGTGGAACCTCCAGTTCGAGCCCAATCCTCCCTATATCGAGGAGCGCAACAACTATACCGGTTCGTATCGTCGCTCGTTCAAGGTGCCTGCCGACTGGGAGGGCCAGCAGATCTATATGCACGTAGGTTCGGCCACTTCGAACCTCATGGTGTGGGTCAACGGCAAGTACGTGGGCTACAGCGAGGATGCCAAGATGGCTGCCGAGTTTGACATCACCCGTTACCTCGAACCCGGCAAGGAGAACCTCGTGGCTATGCAGGTGATGCGTTGGTGCGACGGCTCTTACCTTGAGGACCAGGACTTCTGGCGCTTCACCGGTATTGCCCGTGAGGTGTACATGTATGCCCGTCCGCAGGTGCGCGTGGATGACCTCTTCATCCTCCCCGACCTGGACAAGAACTACAAGAACGGTACGCTGAAGATTGCTGCCTCTACGGACAATGCTGCCGGCAAGCAGTTGCGCTATACCCTCAAGGATGCTGCCGACAAGGTGGTGAAGAGCGCTACCGCTACGCTCGACGCTGACGGCAAGGCCGAGACAACGATGGCAGTGAGCAACCCTGCCAAGTGGACAGCCGAGACTCCCAACCTCTACACGCTGTACATCGAACTGATGGATGGTGACCAGGTGATCGAGGCTATCCGCCAGAAGGTGGGCTTCCGCAAGGTAGAGCTGAAGAACTACCAGGTGCTCGTGAACGGCAAGCCCGTACTCTTCAAGGGTGCCAACCGTCACGAACTGGACCCCGACTTCGGCTATGTGGTGTCTGTGGAGCGCATGATTCAGGATATCAAAATCATGAAGGAACTCAACATCAATGCTGTGCGCACCTGTCATTACCCCGACGATCCCCGCTGGTATGAGCTGTGTGACGAGTATGGTCTCTACGTGGTGGCCGAGGCTAACATCGAGAGCCACGGTATGGGCTACGGCGAGCGTACACTGGCCAAGAACCCCGCCTTCGCCAAGGCACACATGGAGCGTAACATCAGCAACGTGATGACTTTCAAGAACCATCCCTCTATCATCTTCTGGAGCTTGGGTAACGAGGCCGGTAACGGTCCGAACTTCGAGGCTGCCTACGACTGGATCAAGGCTTACGACAACAGCCGCCCCACACAGTATGAGCAGGCTTGCAACGCCCGCAACAGTGATATCCGCTGCCCCATGTATGCCGACTATAACTACATGGAGCGCTATGGCAAGAACCCCGACAAACCCCTTATCCAGTGTGAGTATGCTCACGCTATGGGTAACTCTATCGGTGGTCTGAAGGAGTACTGGGATCTCATCCGCAAGTATCCTGCCCTGCAGGGTGGCTTCATTTGGGACTTTGTGGATCAGGGTCTCCGTGACAAGAACAAGGAGGGTAAGGAGATCTTTACCTACGGTGGTGACTATGGTCGCTATCCCGCATCGGACAACAACTTCAACTGTAACGGTATCATCGCTCCCGACCGCCGCTACAATCCCCATGCCTACGAGGTGCGCTACAACTACCAGAACATCTGGGCTACTGCCAAGAACCTCAAGAAGGGGCAGATTGAGGTATACAACGAGAACTTTTTCACCGACCTGAGCAACTACTACCTCACCTGGACGCTCCTTGAGGAGGGTAAGGCGGTGGCTAACGGCCAGGTGGACAAGCTTGGTGTACCTGCCCAAGGCAAGAAGGTGGTTACCCTCAAGGACTTCAAATATCCTGCAGAGAGCGGTAAGGAGTATTTCCTCAACGTAGAGTTCCGCCTCAAGGAGGCTCAGCCCCTGCTCGCCAAGGACTTCATGGTAGCTCACGAGCAGTTCCAGCTCACCGGGTATGCTTATCCTACCGTTGAGGCTATCGTAGCTGCTGAGGGCGCTCCCGTAACAGAGGACGTGCACGTGGCCTGCCTCATCCTCAAGGGCGGTGACCTCACCGTGACATGGAACCGTTGGAACGGTTGGATTGAGTATATCGACCTCGGCGACACTCCGATGATGGAGAAGGGTCATGCCCTGAAGCCCAACTTCTGGCGTGCACCGACCGACAACGACTTCGGTGCTAACCTGCAGCGTCGTTTCGTGGATTGGAAGGAGCCGGGACTCCGCATGAAGCGCGACTCGTTCAAGTGGACCAAGGAGGGTAACAACATGGTAGTTACCGCCGAGTATGAGTTGCCCAAGCTCGAAGCCACTCTCTTGATGAAGTATACCCTCACCGCTGACGGACAGCTTGTGGTGAACCAGAGCCTCAAGGCCGGCGAGAACAAGGAGGGCAAGCCCCACCTCTTCCGCTTCGGTATGCAGATGGTGATGCCCGAGGCATACAGCAACATCGTTTACTACGGTGAGGGACCCGGCGAGAACTACATCGACCGTAACCTTGACCAGACCATCGAGGTATACAGCCAGAAGGTGGCCGACCAGTACTTCCCCTACATCCGTCCGCAGGAGTCGGGCAACAAGACCGAAGTACGCTACTGGCGTGTGCTCGACAATGCCGGCAAGGGGCTTGAGTTCTATGGCACCGAGGCACTGAACGCTACCTCTCTCAACTACTTGCAGAGCGACCTTGATGACGGTTGGGACAAAGACCAACGTCACTCCGGCGACCTCACTCCGCGCGACTTCACTGTTGTGAGCATTGACAAGCAGCAGTTTGGTATCGGTTGCGTGAACTCATGGGGTGCATGGCCTCGCCGCGAATACCAGATGCCTTATGGTGACTACGAATACACCTTCGTGATTCGTGGTGTGAAATAGTATTGATAGAGAGACCTTAAGGTCTTTAAGGACTTTAGAGCCTTTAAGGTCTTTAGTAATTAAATACAACTATGAAAATCAAACAACTAACATGCGCTTTGCTGCTGGCCTTCGGGCTGGCAGCAAATGCTGCAAATACCGTGACCAGGGTTGGTAAGGTTACGGGTGAGGTTACCCTGAGCGAAAACGTGGATTACGTGATTCAGGGTGCCACCCCTTTTGAGGATGGTGCTAAAGTGAACATTACCAATACCGACCATGCCGTGCTCATCATCCAGAGCATACGTCCGAGCCATGTGCTCAGAGATAAGTTGCTCGACGGGCACGTGTTCATCAATGGCGAGCAGGCTGTCAATGGTGAGAACTGCCAGGTGCGTATGTATGCCCACGGCACCATCGTGTTCCCCTATGCCAAAGACATCAAACCTCTCACCGTGTATTCAGAGCAGAACTATGGCGGTACGGCAGTCAACGACTTCGGCCTGGAGCATTCGGGCGGTTTCATGAACTCGCTGTCTGATGCCAAGCTCAACAACCAGATACGCAGCTTCAAGCTCAAGCGTGGCTATATGGTGACTTTCGCTACCGGTAAGAGTGGCTGGGGCTATAGCCGTTGCTTCATTGCCGATACCGAAGACCTTGAGTTTGCCGTATTACCTACGGTATTTGACGGGCGTATCTCTTCGTACCGCGTGTTCCAGTGGCATGATGTGCAGAAGAAGGGCTTGGCTTCTGAAACGGGATTTGACTATAATGACAGGTTGGGTACCACCTATTGTTACGATTGGGCGCAGGGACTCAGTCATCTGCCCGACCGCGAGTGTGTGCCTCACCAAATCTATGTGGCATGGCCTTCGGTGGCAACTTGCGGTAGCGTGAACTTCTCTTGTCACATGCAGACAAACAATGAGCCGGGAAACAGTGCCGATGACCATCCGCAGAGCGTGGAAGTTATCCTCAACCAGTGGCAGGACCTCATGCGTACCGGTATGCGCCTCTGTTCAGAGTCGTCTCACGACGGTAGTTGGAACCACCTCAGAGAGTTTATCACCGAGGTCGACAAGCGTGGATGGCGTTGCGACATCCTTGACCTTCACTGTTATTGGGATACCGGGTTCGGTAATATGGAGTACTACTATAACGAATATGGCAAACGTCCCATCTGGATTACCGAATATGTATGGGGAGCCTCATGGAACAACAACGGAATCTTTGCTACCGACCGTAGCTTCTCGCAGGCCAATCAGCAGAAGAACCTTAATCGTATGAAGGATATCCTCACCACGCTCAACAACTCACCCTACGTAGAGCGTTATGCCTACTGGAATGGTGAGGCTCCTTGTTCAAGATTGATAAACTGGGATGAGAATCATAAAATGTCGCTCACTGGCGAATACTACCGCGACATGAAGTCGGGCATGGCCTACCGCAAGGAGTACGAGAAGGTACCCAATGTGGTGTATACGGCTCCCAGCAAATTGTCCGGCGCATGGAGCAACCAGTCGGCAGGTGTTTTCCGCCTCACATGGACCGATACCAATGGCGATATGCTGAGCGAGATTCAGGTGCAGCGCAAGGGCGAGAATGATGCTGATTTCGTGGTGGTGCAGACCGTTGCCCCCAAGGATATGACCGGCAAGACCCTCAACTATACCTGCAGCGATACCATCGCTGAGGCCGGTATGTATGAATATCGCGTGGTGAATGTCACTGCCGAAAACACCAAGCGCAACTCGGCTGTCATCAGGGTGGCCAAGTCGTCGGTGCAGGGTACGGATAAGATTCAGCTCGGCGAAATCATTCTGGTCGGTGCCGATGATGAGGTGGAGATTGACTATACAGGCGACTTTGCCAGTGCTCCTGCCGTGTTTATGGGGCCTATGAGCAATGCCAACACCAAGACGTTGCTGGGTAACCTGATTTCGGCTTCGGGCAGGAAGAACTTTACCTATCAACCCCTGCCTTGGGTGACATCGGAATCGACCGATTTTGCCAAGTCTGAGACCATACCTTTTATGGCAATCGAAGAGGGCAACCACACGTTCGGCAGCCTTGACTGTGAGGTGGGCGTGGTGAAGGTAAATATGGTGGACACCGTAGATGTGGTATTCACCAAGCCTTTCGCTGAAGGAGTAGTGCCTGTGGTGCTCACCGAGATACGCAAGCCTATGCTCAAGGAGAACCCCATCATCGTGAAGGTGCGCAACGTGACCAACACGGGCTTCAAGTGTATCTTGATGTATGAAGATGAGGTGGGTACCAAGTCGTCAATGAAGATGAATGTGTGCTATCTGGCCATCACTCCCGGTGTAGCTACGCTTGACGACAACTTCGGTTTGATGATTGCTGCGGGTAGGAACGAAGCCACCATGTATGGCTCTACTGCCCGTCCAAATTACTTTGTAAGTGGCGGTGATACACTCCGCTGTCAGGCACCCTTTATCTTTGCTGCCTTGCAGACAAGCAACTACGATGCAGCTACACTGGTTCGCCGGCAGAGTGTTACCATTACGGAGGAGGTGGATGGTGTGGAGTATACCGTCGGTGCACGCTTCAGACGTGTGGTAGACTCATCGCGCAAGAACGCTTCTGACGGTACCAAGCTGAGTGCTTCCTCTATGAAGGATGACCTCGGATGGGTGGTGCTCTATACCCGCGAAGGCGGTTCGTCAGTGGAGCAGATGGAGGCCGATCCCGAGGCACCGCTACGTCCCTATGTGGTGGGCAATGCTATCTGTGTCGACGGTCACGAACACTTTGACGTATACACCATGCACGGTGTCAAGCTGGCTTCGGCCAATGCTTTGGATCCGGGCGTGTATGTAGTCAAGGCCGGCAATGCTACGGCTATGGTAGTGGTGAAGTAAATGTATTGATTATAGGCAGAAACACTCGGCAAGCGCCGAGTGTTTCTGTATCAAAAAACAACACGTATGTCCCCATTGGAACTGATTGATAAGTATTGCCCAGAAGAGAGGCTGCACCATATACTCCTGACACATAGTCGTGCTGTAGCCGATAAGGCCTTGGCGATAGCGCGGTGCCATCCTGAGTTAGGTGCCGATGAACAATTCATTGAAGAGGCAGCCCTGCTGCACGATATCGGTATCGTCCGGGTCGATGCACCGGCCATAGCCTGCTATGGAGCCGAGCCTTATATTTGTCATGGCATCTTGGGAGCCGAGATACTGCGTGGCGAAGGGTGGGAACGTCATGCCCTGGTATGTGAGCGCCATACAGGTACGGGACTCACGAAGCAGCAGATTGTGGCTCAGCAACTGCCGCTTCCCCGGCGCGATATGCAGCCGGTGAGCATCGAGGAGCAGATAATCTGCTTTGCCGACAAGTTCTTCTCCAAGACACGTCTTGAGAGTGAGAAGAGTGTGGAGCAGGCACGTCGCAGCTTAGAGAAGTTCGGTGAGGAGGGGTTGGTGAAGTTTGATGCCTGGTGTGAACGCTTTTTACCTTAATAATTGTCAATTGTCAATTGTCAATTGTCAATTGTTTTGTATCTTTGCAGTTTAATAGAAATTATGGCATTGGCAAAGCTACACAGATATATCCTCTTGCTGCTCTCGGTAGTGGCCTTCTCGCTGAGCCTCTCGGCTCAGCAGGCAGTGCAACGTGCGGGTGCGGTGGCTGATTCTGCATCGGTGAATGCCGGAGTACTGCCTGCTGATACGGCCATGGTGTCCATGTCCGATTCGCTGGCCAATGATACCACAAAGCGGCGTGACGACTTGGAAGCGCCTGTCATATACCAGTCGAAGGACTCGATGGTATGGTACAAGAACGGTGATGCCTACTTGTACGGAGAGGGGCAGGTAAACTATCAGAATATAGAGCTGAAGGCCAATGAGATTACCATCGACCTGGATAATAGTGTCGTATATGCCCAGGGTACGACCGATTCGTTGGGTGCGGTGAAGGGTAGGCCGGTCTTTGCTGATGGAGACACACCCTATGAGTCTGAAACGATGAGCTATAGCTTCAAGACCCGTAAAGGATTCATCAATAACGTCACCACCCAACAGGGCGAGGGCTATATGACCAGCAACACGGTGAAGAAGGGGCCTAATGATGAGTTCTATATCCGTAAGGGACGCTATACCACGTGTGAGGATCACGAACACCCGCACTTCTATCTGTCGCTCTCGATGGCCAAGATGCGCCCCAATCAGGATGTGGTGTTCGGTCCGGCCCAGCTTGTCGTGGCCGATGTGCCGCTGCCGTTGGCAATACCCTTTGGCTTCTTTCCTTTTACCTCCGACTACTCTTCGGGATTCATCATGCCTTCGTATGGTGATGAACTGGAACGCGGCTTCTACCTGCGCGACGGTGGCTATTACTTTGCCATCAGCGATTACCTCGATGAAAAATTGACCGGCGAAATTTTCACTAAGGGCTCTTGGGGGGTCTCTTCTATCACCAATTACCGCAAGCGCTACAAGTACTCGGGTAATGTGAACCTCAGCTATATGGTGACCAAGAAGGGCGAGAAGAACATGCCCGACTACTCGGTGTCGAAGAACTTTAAGATTGTCTGGAGCCATAGGCAGGATGCCAAGGCCAATCCCAACCAGAACTTCTCGGCCAGTGTCAACTATGCCACCTCTAACTTTGAACGCAACAATCTCTCCAGTATGTATAACCCTGCACTCACCTCGCAGAGTATACGTACGTCGAGCGTGAGCTACTCGCGCAGTTTTCCCGATGCGAAGATGAACCTCTCCAGTTCGTTCAATATCTCGCAGAATATGCGCGACTCGACACTCTCGCTCACATTGCCCTCACTGAACTGGTCGGTAAGCCGTATCTACCCCTTCAAGAGGAAAAAGGCGATGGGTGAGGAGAAGTGGTACGAGAAGATTTCGCTCACCTATACGGGCTCGTTGAGCAACAGCATCACTGCCAAGGAGAATGAAATCATGCAGAAGAATATCTTTACCGACTGGCGCAATGGTGTGAAGCACTACATCCCCATTAGTGCTACGTTTACAGCATTCAAGTATATCAACATCACCCCCTCATTCAACTATACGGAGCGCTGGTATACCTATAAGATTGACCGCTCGTGGGACGAGGAGCGTATGCGTGAGCGGCAGGATACTACCTATGGCTTCAACCGTGTGTACAACTATAACCTTGCCATCAGTGCCAATACCAAGCTCTATGGTTTCTATAAGCCCATTAAGGCTATCTTTGGCGATAAGGTGCAGATGATACGCCACGTCTTCACTCCCTCGGTGAGCTATAGCCTTACGCCCGACTTCGGTGACTCCAAGTATGGCTACTATAAGTCGTATACCTATACTGATGCGCAGGGCGAGGTGCGCACCGTAGACTACTCGCCCTATGCGGGCTCGCTATATGGCGTGCCGGGTAAGGGGCGCTCGGGAAGCATCAATATGGATGTGTCGAACAATGTGGAGATGAAGGTCAAGACCGACCGCGACTCTACAGGTGTGCGTAAGATTAGCATTATCGATGAACTCGGTGCCAGCATCTCCTATAATATGGCGGCAAAGAGCAAGCCGTGGAGTAACCTGTCGACCCGTATCCGCTTGAAGCTGACAAAGAACTATACCTTCAGCCTGAACTCCGTATGGGCAACCTATGCATACGAGTTCAATGAGAACGGACGTGTAGTCGTGGGCGATCGCACGGAGTGGTCGTATGGGCGCTTCGGCCGTTTCCAGGGCATGAGCCAAAACTTCTCTTATACCTTTAATAACGGTACGTGGAAGAAGTGGAAGGAGACGATAGACAAACTGCTCAATCCGGAGGAGGAATCTGAGGAGGAGGCCGGTGCGGCACAGGGTGGGGGAGCCAATGCGGCTCCTAACAAGGGTGGACGTAGCAGCGACAGAGCAGGCAGCAATAAAGGTGGCGGCGATGGAGTGGAACTCGATGAGGATGGCTATATGGCCTTCAAGATACCCTGGTCGTTCTCCGTGTCGTATGGCGTGAGTATGCGTGAGAATACGGCCGGAAAGATTAACGAGAAGAACATGCGCTACCCCTATAAGCTGACGCAGAATATGAACTTCTCGGGTAATATCAAGATCTCCAATAAGTGGAACATGAACTTCTCTTCAGGTTGGGACTTCGATGATAAGGAACTCACTACCACGACGATGAATATCTCTCGCGATATGCACTGCTTCAGTATGTCGTGTGGTGTGGTGCTCAAACCCTATACCTCATACAACTTCTCTATCCGTGCCAACTCCAGCATGCTGGCCGATGCCCTCAAGTATGACCAGCGCAGTAGTTCGGGAGGTAATGTGGATTGGTACTAAAAGTTAAAAGTTAAGAGTGAAAAGTTTGTCGTCCTGACAGGTGTACATAGAGAAGTTCCCCTCTTCCCTTTTCCTTCTTCCCTCAAAACTCTACCATTCTATCGGCGTAACCCCATGTGCCGTGAGATACTCATTGGCACGGCTGAAATGTCTGTTGCCGAAGAACCCGTTGTAGGCCGATAGGGGAGAGGGGTGTGCCGAAGTGAGTACCAGATGCTTGTTCCGGTCTATGAAGGCACCCTTCTTTTGTGCGTAGGCTCCCCAGAGAATGAATACTAAGTGCTCGCGCTCCTCGGCCAGGGTGCGTATGGCCGCATCGGTAAACTCCTCCCAGCCACGGCGTTGGTGCGAGCCGGCTTGATGAGCCTGTACGGTAAGTGTGGCATTGAGTAGTAGCACGCCCTGATTGGCCCAGCGCGTGAGGTCTCCGTTCGGGGGGAGCGGTTTGCCCAGATCGCTCTGTATCTCCTTGAAAATGTTCTGCAGTGATGGCGGATTGGGTACTCCCTCGGCTACCGAGAAGCAGAGTCCGTGGGCCTGTCCTGGACCGTGATAGGGGTCTTGGCCGATGATGACTACCTTGACCTCGTTGAAGGGGCAGTGGTCGAAGGCATTGAAGATAAGCCGTGCAGGCGGATAGATAGTCGTGCGCGTATACTCGGCACGAACAAACTCGGTGAGCTTCACGAAATACTCCTTTTCAAACTCGCCTGCCAATCGCTGCTTCCAGCTCTCTTCTATGCGTACATCCATAATGGTTTAGTTTATGAGTTTGTATGCTATGTCGGTCTGCAAACTAAAAAACTCAAATCAGTGGTATTCCTGCTGCCTTACACTCTGTCTTCATCTCTTCGGACCAAATGCTCGATTGGATCTCTCCGATATGGGCCTTCTTCAGGAACAGCATACACAGGCGCGACTGACCTATACCGCCACCGATGCAGAGGGGCAGGCTGTCGCTCAGAATGCGCTGATGGAAGTAGAGTGATGAGCGGTCTTCCTTGCCTGTGAGGCGTAGTTGCTCCTGCATCACCTCCTTGTTGACGCGGATACCCATCGACGATAGTTCGAAGGAGCGTCCTAACAGTTCGTTCCATACGATGATGTCACCGTTCAGACCATTGTAACCGTCGCTGTTCGGGGTAGACCAGTCGTCATAGTCGGGGGCACGGTTGTCGTGTGGCTCCCCATTGCTCAGCTTGCCGCCTATGCCGATGATGAATACGGCACCGTACTTCTTGGCTATGGCGTGCTCGCGCTCCTTAGGTGTAAGGGTGGGGTACAGCTGCATCAGCTCCTCGGCGTGGATGAAGTGTATCTCCTCGGCCAGCGAGGGCTTCAGTGCAGGGTACATCTCATATACCATGTATTCGGTGCGGAGCATGGCCGCGTAGATGCGCTCCACGATTCTCTTCAGGAACTCCACATTGCGGTTCTCCTCGCCGATGACACGCTCCCAGTCCCACTGGTCTACGTAGAGCGAGTGCAGGTTGCCCAGCTCCTCATCGGCGCGTATGGCATTCATGTCGGTGTAGATGCCATATCCTTGGGGTATGCCATATTCGGCGAGTGTCAGTCGTTTCCATTTGGCAAGGGAGTGCACCACCTCGGCGCGGGCATCCTTCAAGTCCTTGATGGGGAATGTCACGGCACGCTCTACACCGTTGAGGTCGTCATTGATACCCAGTCCCTGCAACACAAAGAGGGGCGCGGTGACACGTCTCAGGCGCAACTCCGTGGAGAGGTTCTGCTGGAAGAATTCCTTTATCTGTTTGATGGCCAACTCTGTCTGCTTAAGGTCTAAAACAGGCTTGTAGCCTTCGGGCTTTATCAAGTAACTCATCTTTTTGTTTCGTTTTTGCTATACAATCAGCAAAGATAGCTTATTTTTGTCAGATGAGGCATGTGATATCGCAAAAATCATGGTCTTGTTGCAATAATTGTCAATTGTCAATTGTCAATTGTCAAATAATTTATATCTTTGCACCTCGAAATGGTTCCGTAGCTTAGCTGAATAGAGCGTCAGATTCCGGTTCTGAAGGTCGTGGGTTTGAATCCCACCGGGATCACTTGACAAGTCCACATCGGTTCCGGTGTGGACTTGTTTGGATTATGTAGCTTATAAGTTTTTTGGAATATATGAAAAACATTTATCTGTGTTTGGTAGCGCTATTCACGGCAATAGGTGCCGTAGCTGCCGATGAGAGAGACGTTACGCAAGTCTATGTGCAGAATCCATCGTTTGAGGCTGATGCCGTGGCGGGGCTTACCGAAGTGACAAATAGTGCCGATGGACGGCGCGGATGGACACTGGCCAATCCTACGGGATGGACGGTAAGTGGCACGGCAGTGACACAGCTGTTGGTTAAGGCCGACTGCTATGCCGACAATGACTTCGGATTGGTGACTACGGTCGCCGATGGTGAGGCGGCCTATTATCTCCGTATGGGATGGTCAGCCGGTACCACTACCGTAGCCCAGACTATCAAGAATCTCCCTGCCGGCAATTATCGCCTGGCCATGAGTCATCGTACGGGCTATGTCAATAGTGCTACGTCATCGCTCACCCTGTCGGCAGGCAAGGCGGCTGTGACAGAAAGTTTCGTGCAGGGTAGTGCGGGCTTCTTTGCTACGGCTCCGTGGAAGACGACCGAGGTCCTGTTCTCGATAGCCTCGGTAGGTGATGTGGAGATTGCCGTCAAGGTGGACTGGCTCTCGGGCGGCAGCTGCGTGATGATGGACAATATACGCTTGTATGAGCTTTCTGACGACTATGTGGAGCCTGAGCAACCCGACGAGACCGACATAGCAAGTCCTACCGAGGGTGTCATCACCCATGACTTTGTTCCCGAGGCTGAGATGAAAGACGATATCCTGCAGATGCTGGCCAACTTCAGCCTCTGGATGAAGAACGACTTCCAGCCCTGCTCGGCACCCAACAGTTTGGGTGAGGTGTGTGGCTGCTTCCGTGGTGAGAACACCATGGCCAACGATGAGCGTGGTGTGCGTCCCAATGCCGACCTGTCGATGATATGTGCCTTCTTAGTGAAGTACGCCAAGGACAAGGTGACCCTGCCCGAGGGTGTGACCTGGACAGAGATTGAGGATATGGCCATGCAGTCGCTCGTGTTTGCCTACTCTACCCACAAGGCCAACCGCCTCAAGGTGTGCAAGGGTAACAACTACTGGGGCTCAACGGGCAAGAACGACTACACGTGGGAGTCATCGCTCTGGGCTATGTCGGTAGCCTACTCGGCTTACTTCCAGTGGAACAGGCTCACCGAGGCACAGAAGGGATATATCTATGCGCTGCTCAAGGCCGAATGTAACTACGAACTGGAGCGCTCTATCCCCACAGGCTATGCCTCTGACTCCAAGGCCGAGGAAAACGGTTGGGAGGCCGATGTGTTGGCAGCAACCTTGGGACTCTTCCCCGATGACGAGTTGGCACCCAAGTGGTTTGCTCGCCTCCGCGAGTTTGCCATCAACAGCTATTCGCACTATGCTGATGCTACCGACTGCACCGTGATAGACCCCGACTATGACAACACCACTGTGGCCGACCTCTATAAGGGAAAGAACCTCTACGATGACTATACCTTGCAGAACCATAATCTCTTTCACACCAGCTACCAGAACGTGGTGATGCAGGAATTGGGCGAGGCTGCCTTGGCGCTCAAGATGTTTCAGTTGGGCACCACAGGTACCGAGAAGTGGAAGACCAATGCCTTGATGCACAACAATCAGGAGGTGATGGACGAGGTGCTCAACTGGCTGGCTCTGGCCGATGGCGAGCTGGCCATGCCCAATGGCAATGACTGGAGCCTCTTCCTCTTTGACCAGATCACCTCGTACTCTACGATGGCCTGCTTCTTGCGTGACCCTAATGCGTTGATGCTTGAGAATATGGCCTATAAGTATATCAAGGCGCGTCAGCAGACCACTGCCGATGGCTCATGGCTGCTCAATGCCGATGTGGGTGCCCGCCGTATGGGTGTGGAGGCTCACCGCGTGATGATGACCTGGCTGATGCACGAGACACTCTCCACTGCCGACCTCACGGCCACTGTGTGGAGCGACTTCAATGCCCGCTATGCCGATGCCAAGATATTCGGTACACAGAATATCGTGCGTGCCGCCACGGATGACCGCTTCACCTGCTTCTCCTGGAGCACCGGACTGAAGAGCTACACGGGATACATTGCAGCCAACAGTCCCGACAAGAACAAGATCATCGTGCCCTACCGTGCCAATAACACGGGTAACTTCCTCGGTTGGTATTCCGTGAGCGACAAGGGCACCAATGCAACACCCGTGGTGAGTGGCATTTACGACCTGCGCGGCAACAGCTACACCATGAATGGTGAGCTCAACACCAACGATGCCACCCTCAACAACCGCTTTGCCATCTATTCCACACCGGGCAATGCTGTCATCTACCTCGACTATGTACGTGGCAATGCTGGTGGCACCATCACTCGCGAGCAGGGTGGCCTGATGGCCATCAGCGTGGATCCTATGATGAAGGAGAAGCGTACGATGTATAGAGAGACCTCCCCTAACCCCTCCCAAGGAGGGGAATCCAGTGTTGCTCATCAGCAACTCGATGGTTCGTCACTCACGACCTGGCAAACTCCGTGGGTCAACGTAGACAATGAATTAGGTATCGTTTCGAAGAGTGCCCGTAGCATGGCCTTTGGCGACCGCTCGCTCAATAACTCCATCCATACGGCCAAGCTCTACCCCTCCTACTCGGCAGAGAGTCGCAGCTTCAGGGCAGGTGAGGTGGTAGACCGCCGCCATATCATCTACTATAGTAATGTGGATGCTGCCACTACGCAGGCCATGAGCGAGGCACTCCAGGTGCTTACCGACCGCGTGCCCGAGGGTTGGAACGGTGTCATCGCTCCCGACCCCGACGGAGCATATTACCTCCTGCTCTCCAACTTCGTGAGCGACCGCAAGTGTACCCTTACCGAGGTGGCTTGTCCGCTGGGTGCTCCAGTGTTTGGCTCGCTGACCTCTATCGCCGATAGCAAGTCTGCCGCCGAGTTCGTTGCCGAGATCAACCACTCGGTGAGCGAGACGCTGCGTGTGTTTGTCAACGGTGATGGACTCACCGTACTGCAGGACCCCGCCGACTCATGCGCTGCCTACCTTGCCACCACAGGCAAGCAACCTGCCGAGGTTACGGTGAGCATCGTATCGGGCGATACCGTGGCTACAGGTGCCTTTACCTTCAGCGGCACTGTCAGGGTGAGCGTCGAGGGTACTACTCTTAAGGTAGAGGAGGCATCCTTCCCCGAGGATGATAGCGTAAATTTTAATGAGGGTTATACCGATATCACCGCTGAAATGCTGACCAATGCCAGTTTTGAGGACGATGCCACCTATGGTAATGCGAGTGGCAACGTCACCTTGGGCAGCACGGTCTATAACCCTTGCTATGTGAACGCGGTGAAAGCAAAAGATTCCAGATTCCCCAATGTGCTCCCCGTGGTGGGATGGGCGGCCAAGGCTTCGTTCAGCGGAGGCTCAAACTATGCCCGCATGTACTCCATGCCCTATAGCACCACGATGTATTGCGTGAGCCCCTCCAATGTGGGCAACTATGCAGCCCAGTGTGCCCGTCCGCTGATGGACGACAGCTGTGGCGTGCGCTGCCTCACGGTGCTCAACTCATGGACCTCGGGTACTAACCGCATTGTGCAGTCGGTGACCCTGCCTGCCGGTGACTACCGCCTGCTCATCGACATGCGCTACGAGTGTACCAACCAACAGAGCAACGATGGCAGCCGTGTGGTGGCCTCGGGCAATACCAATACCTCTTACACCGGTATCAAGTATGCGGGGACCACGGATTACCGCTATCCCTCGGAGAATGCATCATGGGAACTTATCCCTTATGACTTCACTCTCACTGAGCAGGGTGAGGTGGAGATCAGCCTTGGCTTTGCCACTTCGGCCAGTGTAGGTGCTGCCAACAATACGCTGCTGTATATCGACAATGTTCGTTTGTTGAAGAAGAATACCCATGTGGAGGATGCCATAGAGACACCGCAGCAGGATGTTCTCGTCGATGTGTATTCGCTTCAAGGAGTGCGCCTGCGCATGGCACAGCCTGTGCGTCTGGCTTTGCAGGGACTTGACAGGGGCATGTACCTTGTTGGTGGAAAGAAGGTGATAGGAGGTGACCAATAACATTCTCCGAAGAACTATAATTTACGTAGAAAATGAAAGAAAACAATAAAGCCGTTGCACTGGCCATCGTTGCTGTGCTCAGCTGGTCTACCGTAGCCACCGCATTCAAGGTAGCGCTTACCTATCTTACCCATTTCGAGATGTTGCTTGTGGCCAGCATCACATCGCTCCTGATATTTGCCGTTGTACTCACTGTGCAGCGTCGATGGCACGAGGTGAGAGCTCTCTCAACCCGTATGTGGGGCTATTTTGCTCTTCTCGGCCTGCTCAATCCTGTAGCCTATTATCTGGTTCTCTTTAAATCGTATGACCTACTGCCCGCACAGATAGCTCAGCCCGTCAACTATATCTGGCCCGTGCTGCTTGTGGTGCTCTTGGCTGTGTTTACCAAGCAGCCTATTCCTGCAAAGAAGTATATCGGCATGCTCATCTCCTTGGGGGGACTCATCATTATCTCTGCTGGTGGCAAGCAGATTTCGGGTGCTGGCATCCCGCCTGTCGGATTGGCATTGGGCGTGATGAGTGCTCTCCTCTGGGCTACCTATTGGATGGTGAACAATCGCAATAAGGAGAAGACCGATGCTACCGTGGCTTGCTTCATGAGTTTCCTTTTCGGTAGTGTATACCTGGTGTTGGGCGCTTTGGTCGTCGGTGCAGACCTGAATACGTTGCCTGGTATCCTCTCGGGAATGTATGTGGGAGCTTTCGAGATGGGTATCCCCTTCATCTGCTTTGGCTTGGCCATACGCAAGACCACCAATCCTGCCCTCATCAATCAGCTCTGCTATCTTTCGCCCTTCCTTTCCCTCTTCTTCGTATCCACCATTTTAGGTGAGTCCATCGTCCCCACCACCTATATCGGCCTCGCACTCATCGTAGCCGGTATCGTGTTCAATGAATATTGCGTGAAGCCAAAGGATAAGCGCTGACAGGCAATCGCTCTATGTCTCATTGGTGTATGCTGTCCGGTGGCTGTAAGGTCATGGGTTAATAACCTCTGCAGTTATTTCGGGTCACAGATCCCAATGCTCAGATAGGCATATCTGCCATGACTGGGTAGACATCAAAGTTAGCCATAAGTAATGCCCAACGTCAGGCATAAGTAATGATAAAAATTATCATAAGTAATGACCGACGTTGGGCATCAGTAATGGCTGGTGCAATCGTCATTCACGTACCCTGTCAATCACTACTTTGCGGCCATTGATGATATAGATGCCACCCTTGAGGGTCTCGTAGGTCGTCACCTTGCGTCCTGCCATGTCGTAGATGATCAATTGCGGGTTGTCAATGCCCAACCGGCCTATGCTGTTGTCGATGTTGGCGATATAGATTACATCGTGAGCGGGCATCGTCTCGTAGGGCTCGCCTACCCAGCCAAGGAAGGTGTATCCCTCCTCTGCCGGCTTGTATACATACTCCGGTATGCTGTCTCCATAAACGACCTCTTCTGTGTGTACCAACTCATCACCTACATAGTAGTACACCTTGTAGGTGTTTGCGGTGTATGCTCCTTCGTAAGTGAGGTCGTATGCAGGCATCACCTCTGCCACTTCTCCCCAGCCGCTAAACGTGTGTCCCTCCTTCTCGGGAGCCTCAGGAATGACAATCGTAGAGCCATACTCGAGCGAGTCAGAAACTATGATCTCACCATCAATGATGAAGGTTATCAGGTACTTATTCGTAGTATATGTACCGACGATGGTGATGTTGTTAGCGGGCATGGTCTCGGGTATATCATCGATCCAGGCAAAGGTGTGTCCCTCCTTGACCGGAGCCTCGGGCGGAGTGATTGTGGTGCCATAAGCAATGGACTCCTTCTTCACCACCTCGCCGTCGATAATAAATACGGCCTCGTATGTGTTTACGGTGAACGAACCGTTCACCTCTACATCCTCAGCGGGCATGGTCTCGGGTATCTCACTCCACCCGCTAAAGGTATATCCTTCCTTCTCGGGGGCTGGCTCAGCTGTGATGGCGGCATTGTATTCAATGTCGTAAGTCTTGTATATCTCGCCCTCTACCTTATACACCAAGGTGTAGGTGTTGACCACATATTTGCCTTCAATTGTGATGTCTCTGGCAGGCATGGTGGCCGGCAGTTCAGGCCATACGATAGAGTATCCCTCTCTCTCGTCCACATCGGGTATGGTGAGGGAGGCTCCATACGCCACAGAGTCCTTCGCCACGACTTCACCTTCAATGACAAACACTACTTCATATTTATTGACAGTGTATGTGCCGACAAACACCATGTCTTTGGCTGGCATCGTTGCCGGTATGTCGCCCCAGCCGACAAAGGTGTATCCCTCCTTGGCAGGAGCCTCGGGCGGAGTGATTGTGGCGCCGGCCACAAGAGACTCCTTCTTCACCACCTCGCCGTCGATAATGAATGTCACCTCATATTTTTCCTCTTCGGGTGGAGCAGCTCCGTAGTAGTATAGTTCGAAGTTGTCAAAGCAGGTCCAGTCAAACGTTGATGCTGCGTCTTTCTTGACCCCGACACGCAGTGTGCCGTCACTTACCTTCACCTGCAGGCTGTGTCGATACAGGCCGTCTGTGAAGAATGTGGCAGCGCCCGCTTGGCTCTGAGGTACATACCCCATTGATGTGGTATAGAAGTGCTCGCTGGGTGCAGTCCCTTCTTGGGCTTCGGCCATGATGGACATCAACGGTGTGGATACGTTGTTGGCATATAGTAGGGCATTTTGTACAGGCTTGCCGGCCGCATAGTTTGCAGCAGCAATATCAGGGGTGTTGTTTGCTCCTCCTCCCTCACGATAGAATCCTTGTGCGCGAAGTTCGTATAGGCCATTGGGAAGTCCCGTAACCACTTGGTGGACATCAAAAGCGGCCGCATTCCATTTCTCGGCACAGAAGTTGTCGTTGTGGCCATTTATCGTGGGGCTTCCTTCCCAGTATTGGTTGCGGGAATCGTTACGTCCGAAGTTTGCTCCCAAAATGAGGAATGTGGCATCTACAGGCTTGTCGTCCGTTGCCCTGTTGAGATCCTCCACCAAATCCTCTTTGCGCAACAGTTGCCACTGCACTGCCTCGTCAGTCATGGGGTCGGTCATGTTGCAGAACAATGTGGATTCTCCTCTGTGGCCCATAAAGGTGATGCCGCCATCCATGGAAAATACATAATGGCCATTCTCCAATATGCCTATTGTCCACTCCGTTAGGGGGGTATCCATAAACAGATTCCCATCCACCATGCCTAAATAATGCTTTTGCTCATTTTCAAAGATTTGTGTATCTATGGTGTAGCTTCCATGTGGTTGCTGTGCTATTAGCACATCCACTCCATGCTTGCCAATAGAAGCACGGGTTTCCCAATTATTGGCTGCCGTAAGGAACTTGCCTGTAGCTACGTTCTTGAGATAGTACAGTCCCCGCTCAATTTCTGCTGTAGGGATTTCGGGAACCTCTTCTTCGGGCAGTACCGTAAAGAAACCATGCCCATTGTTTGTGGTCTTCATGTATATACACTGGTCACCCAACGGGTCAATCCATTCGTTGCTTCCCTCTGGTTGCCAGAAGAAACGTATCTCCCTTACGCCTGGTGACAATCCGTCAACACCAGTAAGTTGTATTGATGCAGAGTTCCAATAATTATAGTACATCGGTGGCAATTCATTAATGCCCCAACCTGGTTTTGCGGCCTCAGATGACACCATCGTTCCATCTTCGAATAAAGCGTACCCTATCTTCCCCGAAAGGTTGTCGGCAGACATATTGTTGACTCTCATGTAAAATGTCACCGAAGGAGCCGATAAAGAGCTGTTTTGCGCCTTAACCTCAAACATACCTATGTGCGGTATGCCTACATATTCATCCCTGCTTTCCCCATTGCCTATCGGCTCAATGCCGATGATGGCATTTTGGTCGTAGTTGTATCCGCCCAAGTCATGCAGGTAGAAGTAGCCGTCACTATAGCCTCCCCAGCCCCAGTTGATGTAATATCCACCATATTGATCCATTCCACAGCACACGAATGCATGCCCGCCATTGCCGCTCTGCCCGGCATAATAGATGGGGTGTCCCGCAGAAAGCTCCTCATGCAACATTTCCTGCCAAGCCGCATCAGAATAGTAATCCTTGTGTACAATATGGATCCCTGGAGAGTAATCAAAATGGTTCAACAGAGCTGCCAGTGCCCCTGTGGTGTATCCTGACGTTGCACCAATACCATAAACCAAGTTGCAGGCATACCCTACATCCCTCATGAGCAACCCTACAGCCTGGGCTTCTGCTTCTGAATAGGAGGCGCCGTAGACATCTCTCATGTTGGCCCAGTCATACTCCTGACCAAGGGTGGTGGTTACCGGCGTGTTATAACCATCATTGAGTGTAGCCGTGCAGCTTCCATGCCCGGCTTCCGGCCATTCGTAATAGTTCATGATTTGTGCCGTTGCTGTGGCTACACAGCCGGTCACGGCTCGTTCGCCATTTATTTCCGGGCAATAATAATTGTATGGATGGAACTGATTCCATGCTGTAGTAATGAAAGGGAATACAGGCGTCACGCTTGCCTTCCGCGGTACGGCCTCAATCTCTCCCTCTCTGACTGCAGCGACATACTGTGCATACGAAGACAGCAGGCTCTCAAGGGCAGGCGGTATCTGCTCGGCTGAGAAGTTGTTGGTAAGCGAATATCCCACAATGGGCTCCACCTTGTCGTCGCCGGCAACAATGACAAAACCCTCGGATGCGGAAGGGGCGAACACATAGTACTCAGAAGAGGTGTTCCCGGTAACCTCTGCAGACTCATACACGAGCTTCATCTCTACTTCCGCATCTGTAGGAGTCCGATGCAGGCCTTGAGCTTTGTAGGCCTCTTCGGTTTTCTGTTGGATAAACTTCTGGGCAATCCCACTTGCGGTTCCCACATCTACGGGGTTGGCCCATGCCATTAAGGATGCACATAGTGCAAATAAAACGAAGTAACGTCTCTGCATAATCCCTTAATTACAGTTAATAAAATCAGTGTATTGTGGGGCAAAGGTAACGATTATGTTAAGAAAGAGAAAACTTTTCTATATATTTTTTTGCGTGAATTCGGTATAAGAGAGGTGTTTAATAGATTGAATGTTTGCGCACACAAATCTTTTTGGCCTTACACAGATCTCACAAATCTCACGAAAAAGGGCTGCATCGCAAGAAATGCTTGCAGCTTGTCGGCATTGCCGAGTGCTTACATCCCGGAGGCGCACACAAGCGATAGCGCGTGTGCCTTTGTGAGATTGCCTTTAGCCCCTTCGGGCGGCGAACACGTTTCGTGAGATCTGTGTGAGGTGAAATATTCGTATGAGAACCTGCCGTTTATTTGAGAAGTCTGGTAGCCTTGGGTATAAGCAGAGGAATAAGTTGGACGTTTGTAATTAATGGTTTCTTGCATCGAACTCACGTTTTTTTTATTGGTGGCATCATTATGGAAGGAAACAAAGAATCCCCGGCAATCAATGATTACCGAGGATTTCCCTTTGGGTGACTAGTGGGATTCGAACCCACGACATTCAGAACCACAATCTGACGCTCTAACCGACTGAACTATAGTCACCATGTTAGACGCTTCCTTGTGAAAGCGGTGCAAGTTTCGTGCCAACGAGCGCATGTAAGTTTGCTTACAATGCTCTGCGAGTGCAGCCGATACTCGCTTGCTTCCTTGAAAGCGGTGCAAAGGTACTGCTATTTTCTGAATATGCAAAAGATTTCGGCAAAAATTTACTCGTCAGCCCCCATTTTGTTGTGCCCGACAAGAAAATCGGCCTCTGTGGCGATGGCTTGGCGCATGCGCTGGCGGGCATCGGGTGTGAGGTCGGGGGGTAGGGTGTCGGTAGGGATGATGCGGAAATCGCCCTGACGGCTCAGAGGGGCACGCTCGGTCCATACGAGGCCGTAGTCGAGGGCGCTGAGGCGGGTGGTGCCGGCTATCTTCTCGAGGGTGAGCTGTACGGTGAGTCCCACATCGCTGTGGGGGATACTCATGTTGGATACGTAGTTGCCTAACGAATATACGATGGCGTGGTGGGTGGGGTGCTCGGTGGAGGGGAGGAGCTCGATGGGCTGTATCATGTGGGGGTGGCTGCCGATGATGTGGTCTACACCCTCGCCAATGAGCCAGCGGGCGAGGCTGCGTTGTTCGCTGTTGGGGTGTTGCCGGTACTCGTTGCCCCAGTGCACGAAGGCTATGATGGCATCGGGGCATAGGGCGCGGGCTCGGCGTATGTCGGTGCTGAGCTGCCTGCGGTCAAGGCTGTTGACGATGTTGGGTGGGGTGGTGGCAATGCCGTTGGTGCCGTAGGTGGCGCATAGCAGGGCAATGCGCAGCCCGTTCTTCTCTACCATGAGGGGGTAGCGCTGGCGGCGGTCGGTGCTGTCGCGGTAGGTGCCGAGGGTGGCGAGGCCGATGCTGTCGGTCAGTCTGAGGGTGCGCTCGAGACCGCGCTGGTGGCGGTCGAGGCTGTGGTTGTTGGCCGTACCGAGGATGTCGAAACCGGCATCCTTCAGGGCGTAGAGGTACTCGTCGGGGGCGCTGAACTGCGGGTAGCCACGGTAGGGCTTGCCGCCGAGGGTGACCTCGAGGTTGCCGATGGCGAGGTCGGCACGGCCGATATCGTCCTTCACTAAGGAGAAGCAGTGGTCGTAGTCGTAGGTGCCGTCGGGCTGGCGGGCAGCATCGATCTGTGCCTGGTGCTGCATGAGGTCGCCTACGAAGAGCAGCGTCAGGCGTTGGCCGGATGCCGGCTGGGCTACGGACTCGGGTCGGTTGCCGTCATCGCTTGCTGCTGGCGCTTCTTGCCCATATAGATATATAGGTAGGGCCAATAGGAAAAATAGACGGGCTGCTTTCATCGTTCGTTTTTTATGGCTTCCTTTGTGGTGCCTGTTTTTTCAACTTGTAAAGATAGAGGTTTTGGCTGAGCTGTGCAAATTTCTTAGGGGTCTTCCTTGATGAAAAAAGACACTTGCCGTGAGGAAGCAAAATTTTGTACCTCGATAAAAGATATATTCCAAGACTTGGAATAAATATTGCCAGTCTTGGAATGAATATTGCCAGTCTTGGAATATAGAACATCTCGTGTGGGGCTGGAAGAATTATCGACGAACGCCTCAGCCTTTATCGTTGGATTAAATTTAGTAACGCATTGTCTTCGCTAAGTCGAAAATTTGCACTAAATTTGTCATTTCAAATAAAACATCAGAAAGATACCCTATGAAAAAACTCTTTTCAATGCTTCTCGTGGCTTGGATATGTGCACTCTCTTATGCACAAGCAACTGAGCAGGCAGAACTCAAGGTTCACTTTACATTCTCTTCACTCAACAGTGCTGTAGGAGGTTATACCGGGACGTTACGAGGTGGTGCTTCGCTTACTACAGCTGCAGGACTTCCCGTGCTTGCCCTGGGACCCAATGACGGCTATTTCGATATGGGTGCCCCGGTAGGTGAAGTCATTGCTACCCTGAACGACTTCACCATCTCGACCAATGTATATGTTCCCGGCACCACCGCATTAGGTGCCAACGGTAACTTCATCTACACCTTTGCCAACTCGACCAACATTGCCGGGGATGCCAATGGCTGCATCTTCTTCGGGGCCAACGAGACACGCTATACCATCTGCCTGACCAACTATAAGGCCGAGGAGAACGTGATTGCCAACTACCGGTTCCCTACCGGTGCATGGCACACGCTCACCTACCGCCAGACGGGTAACGTTGGCGAGCTGTTTCTCGACGGTGTAGAGGTGGCTACAAACACGATACCCATCAACCCCAGCCAGTTGGGTGCCACACCCTACAACTTCCTGGGACGTCCCTGCTATGTGGGCGATGTCTACCTGAAGGATGCCCAGTACAATGACTTCCGCATATATGACGGTGCGGTCAGCGATGCTACCGTAGCGGAGCTGACGCAGAACACGGCCGCGCTGAACGGCGAGCTGTACATGGCACAGATCGATGCACTGATGGAGAGCGTGACGCTGGAGGAGACTGTGCTGTACAACGACATCAGCCTGCCCACCCCCAACAGCAACGGCATCACCGTGACATGGAGCTCGTCGGATGAGAGCGTGGTAAGCAGCACGGGAGTGGTAAACCGTCCGGCATACGGCAACGGCGATGCCACGGTGATACTTACGGCCACATTCAGCAAGGGGGGCATCAGCAAGCAGAAGACATTCACGGTGACCGTGCCTGCCGCGAAGGACGACAGCGCCAGTGTGGAGGCCGATATCAATGCCATAGACATTAAAGGACATCTCGACAACCTGATGGCCAACCTCTACCTGCCGACTACAGGGCATGAGGGAAGCACCATCGCGTGGACATCGAGCATGCCCGAATACCTGAGCCATGAGGGCGAGCTGCTGAAACAGTCGGCCGGCGGCAAGCAGCATGTGCAGCTCACGGCAGAGGTGAGCAAGGGCACGGCGAGCCGGACGAAGACATGGGACATATACATCGCCCGGAAGCAGCAGATGGAGTACTACCTCTTTGCCTACTTCAACGGCAACGCACAGTGGCAGGAGCAGATATGCTTTGCCCTCAGCACCGACGGGTACAACTACACGCCGCTCAACAACGGCAGTCCCATTATCAACTCGGCAGACATCTCGCTGAAACATGCAGTGCGCGACCCCCATATCCTGCGTGGCGAAGACGGATACTTCTATATGGTAGTGACCGACATGCGCTCATCGCAGGGCTGGAGCTCCAACGACGGCATGGTGCTGCTCCGTTCTGCGGATATGGTCAACTGGACTCACACGGCTATCGACTTCCCCTCCCGGTGGCCCGAGCGCTTCGACCGCGATGCCCTCACACAGGTATGGGCACCACAGACTATCTACGACCCCGAGGAGGGTAAGTATATGGTATACTATGCCATCGGCGAGAGGGGCAAGAACTATATCACCTACTACTCGTATGCCAACGAGGACTTCACCGACCTGACCGAGCCGCAGGTGCTCTACAACCATGGAGGCAACAACACCATCGATGCCGACATCGTATGGCACAACGGGCAGTATCACATGTTCTTCAAGACCGAGGGACAGGGCAACGGCATACAGAAAGCTACGGCCAGGACCTTACGCGGCAAGTGGACACCCGGGTACAAGTACCTGCAGCAAACCTCCGTAGCGGTGGAGGGTTCGGGTGTGTTCAAGCTTATCGACTCTGACACATGGGTGCTGATGTACGACTGCTACACCAGCGGCATGTATGAGTACTGCACCAGTACCGACCTGAACAACTTCACCAAGGTGTGCAACTCGGCCAATACCAGCATCTTCACCCCACGCCACGGTACCACCATCGCCATCACTGCCGAGGAGGCAGAGCGCCTGGTACAGAAATGGCCCAGCGACGGGTTGGAGCTGAGCACTTGGACCGATATCACCGACTTCTGTGTGGAGAGTCCCCGTTTCGATGGCAACTCCTCCAATGGGTGGGATGTCGTCAGCAACGCTGAGGGAATAAACAGAAACTACGGAGCTATGGAGTTCTGGAACGGACACTTTAACCTCAGCCAGACCATCCATGTGCCCAACGGCAAGTACCGCCTCTCGGCACAGGCTTTCTATAATACTGCGGGCAGCGAAGATGCCTACCTCTATGCCAATGAGGTATACCAGCCCATCGTGAAAAGGAACGACGAGGGAGCGGAATACGACGGCATAGGTAACTGCGATATGGTGATAATTGACGGCTCGGTGCGCTATGTGCCTGTCAATATGCGGACGGGTGCCTTCTGTTTCGAACAGGGCGTCTACAATAACTCCCTGACGGTGGAGGTCACCGACGGCACACTCACCTTCGGACTCATCTGTGAGGAGTATACACCCGAAAACTGGTGTATGTTCGACAACTTCAAGCTGGAGTACCAGGGCAGTCTTGTGCCGGTCGAGAAGATTGTCCTTTCGCACTCTACGATCAACCTCAACGTGGGAGAGAATGCGGCAATCACGGCAACGACCTATCCAGAAGAGGCTCTGTGCCCGGGGCTAATGTGGCTCTCCACCGATGAGGAGGTAGTCACGGTGGACCAGAACGGCAACATCAGGGCACATGGCGAGGGCAATGCCTTCATCGTAGTGAAACTGGCCGACGGCAGTAGCGTGCAGGCACAGTGTGCTGTGACTGTCAGCGAACTGCAAGGCTCGTGGATCGATGTCACGAATGCCTACATCGTCAATCCCGGATTTGATAACAACAGCAAGACGGGATGGAGCATAAACAGCAATGCCGGGAGTCAGGTCACGGGCAATGAGGCTATGGAGTTCTGGAACGGACGCTTCGACATATACCAGACGGTGTACGTGCCCAACGGCAAGTATCGCCTGTCGGTGCAGGCCTATTACCGTACCACCAACAATGAACCCGGATTCTGGGATTACCAGAATGGTACAGAGAACATCACAGGCTACCTGTATGCCAATGCCCAGCGACAACAGCTGGTGAGCATCTATGCCGAGGGGCTTACCTCACAGGGACTGGGAAGGTATTTTGTGCAGGACTATGTGGACGGCCAACAGCACTTCCATCCCGACGACATGACGGCGGGTGCATACTGCTTCTCGCAAGGAATGTATAACAACAGTGTCATCGTGGATGTCACCGACGGCACACTCACCTTCGGACTTGTCTGTGAGAGCAATCAGAATGGAAACTGGTGCATGATGGACAATTTCAAGCTGGAGTACTACGGTACCTTGATTCCGGTGACCTCCATTACGCTTTCCCAGGAGACGCTCAAGATGAATTGCAACGAAAGTGTTACACTGACCGCTACCGTGCATCCCGACAATGCAACCTATCAGGGAGTGGTGTGGACCTCCGACAATCCGCGTGTGGCGCAGGTGGACCAGCAGGGTACCGTCACGGCGTTTCAGAGTGGCACGGCTACCATCTCGGCCTCTGCTACGGACGAGAGCGGATGTGTAGCGACATGTCAGGTCACTGTTGCGGACAACAAGGTTACTGTGGGCTCGATCCTTATCAACGAGATACAGGCTGCCAACATTGACATGTTCGTGGATCCCTCGTTCAACTATGGAGGATGGGTGGAGCTATACAATGCGACCGACCTGCCGCTCAACCTCAATTACTTCTACATGAGCGACGATGCTACCAACCTGAAGAAGTTCAACCTGGGCCTTTGTGGCACGCTGCCTGCGGGTGGATACAAGGTCCTGTGGTTCGACCATCATCACTACACCTATGCCCCTTCGCAGGTGAACTTCAAGCTCGACTATGACGGTGGTGCCGTGTACCTGAGCGATGCCGAGGGTAACCTCATCGTCAGTCAGGAGTATCCTATGGCTGTTCCCCGCACCTCGTATGCACGCACTACGGATGGCACGGGCGAATGGGGGCGCACAGCCGAGCCTACCCCCGGCAAGAGCAATGCTACAAGCACTTTCGCTACCGAGCGCCTCGAAGCACCTGTCGTTGATACTGATGCGATGCTCTTCACCGCTCCCTTTACCTTCAACGTGTCCATCCCCAAGGGAGCCACGCTCCGCTACACCACTGACGGCACCACACCCACACTCACCAACGGTGCCACCAGTGCCGATGGCAAGTTCTCGGTGAGCAATACCGCTATCTACCGCTTCTGTCTTTTCCAGGAGGGTAAGCTGCCCAGTCAGGTGGTGACACGCTCGTTCCTGTACAAGGACCGCGAATACACGTTGCCCATCATCTCTGTGGTGACCGACCCCGTGAACCTCTACGATGATAGCCTCGGCGTGTATGTGCAGGGTGTGAACGGGCGCACGGGTAACGGACAGAGCATGCCCTGTAACTGGAATATGGACTGGGACCGCCCTGTCAACTTCGAGTACATCACCCCCGACGGTGGTATGGTGGTGAACCAGGAGGTGGACTTCGCCATGTGTGGCGGATGGAGCCGTGCCTGGACACCTCACTCCTTCAAGCTCAAGGCTACTAAGATCTATGAGGGCAACAACTCCATTGACTACCCCTTCTTTGCCGACAAACCCTACCTCAAGCACAAGACGCTGCAGATACGTAACGGCGGCAATGACATAGACTGCCGTATCAAGGATCCTGCCCTGCAGGAAATCGTGCACCGTTCGGGCCTGGATGTCGACGGACAATCAACCCAGCCTGTCGTGCACTTCATCAACGGCAGGTATGTGAGCATGCTCAACATGCGCGAACCCAACAACAAGCACTTTGCATACGCCAACTGGGGCATCGACACCGACGAGATGGACCAGTTTGAGATGAGCCCTGACTCTGGCTACGTGCAGATGGAGGGCGACCGCGAGGCTTTCCTCGAGTGGTATGCCCTCTCGGCCAATGCCGCCGATGAGGCTACTTACGAGGAGATACGCAGCCTTGTGGACATTGACGAGTATATCAACTACATGGCCGTGGAGTTTTACCTCGGTGGTAACGACTGGCCGCAGAACAACATCAAGGGCTTCCGCCCACGCACCGAAGGCGGCAGGTTCCGTTTCGTGATGTTCGACCTCGACGGTACCCTCGCCACCACCAGCCCCTTCTATACCTTCGAGGGCAAGAAAATCTACACCTTTGACCCCATCTTTGACCTTGGCGGAGGCCGTCTCACCGAGGAGATTGAGTTGGTGACCATCTTCCTCAATATGCTCTCGAACGACTCGTTCCGCAAGCAGTTCATCGACACCTACTGCCTCGTGGCAGGCAGCGTGTTCGAGCCCGGGCGCTGCAATGCCATCATCGACGAGATGGCAGCCCGCATCGCTCCCATGCTGGCCTACGACGGCAAGTCGCCCTACGGCACGGCCAACCAGCTGAAGAGTGCGCTGAGAGGTCGCCAGGCTCCTATGATACGGGCGCTCATCGACTACTGGCGCATGGGGCTCAGCACCGACATGAAGCGGGAGATAACCCTCTCGGCTAACGTGGAGGGGGCGGCACTCAGAGTTAACGACATGGAGGTGCCTACCGGCAGATTCAGCGGCACCCTGTTTGCCCCTGTCACCCTGAAGGCTGAACCCAAGGCAGGCTACCGCTTCGTGGGCTGGAACTCAGAGAGCAGTGCCGTGCAGAGCACACTCATCGCCAAGAACAGCACATGGAACTACTACGACCAGGGTTCGCTCGACGGCAAGAGCTGGACAGCCTCCAGCTACTCCACCACCTCATGGGGCAGTGGCAAGGCTCCGCTTGGTTATGCCAGCAATAACAATGTCTACAACACCACGCTTGACTACGGCACCGACGGCAGCAACAAGCGTCCCACCTACTACTTCCGCACCACCTTCAAGCTCACCGATGCTCCCGGCACAGCCGACAGGTTTGTGATGAACTACACCGTAGACGATGGCATGGTCGTATACGTCAACGGAAAGGAGGCAGCCCGCTACCTCATGCCTAATGGCACCGTCAGCTATGGTACCTACGCATCGAGCCACGCCACCGGAAACCCCGACAGCGGCACATTGACACTCCCCGCCGAGCTGTTCAAGAAAGGTACCAACACCATCGCCGTTGAGGTGCACAACAACAGCGGAAGCTCATCGGATATCTACTTTGACTGCGAGTTGCAGCACGCCACCACGGATGTCACGGGCAACATCGTGAGCGAGGAACCCGAGTATACACCCACGGGCAATGCCACGCTGATAGCCGTCTACGAACCGCTCACGGCCGAGGAGGATAGCCGTCCCGTGCGTATCAACGAACTCAGTGCCGACAACAGCATCTACATCAATGAGTACTACAAGAAGAACGACTGGATAGAACTATACAACACTACCGACAAGCCCATCGACGTAGCAGGTATGTACTTGAGCGACAATTTAGACGAGCCTACAAAGTATATGATTGAGGGCAGCGGTGTCAACACCGTCATCGAGCCGTACGGCTACCTCGTCATCTGGCCCGACAAGCTGATGACCTTCACCCAGCTGCACGCTCCCTTCAAGCTTGCAGCAGAGGGTGGGTACGTCACCCTCACCGACGCTGACTGTACGTGGAGAGATGTACTCTACTATGAGCCCCACCTCGGTATCGAGTCGGTAGGCCTCTATCCCGACGGCAGCAGCGATGTGTATGTGATGGCTACGCCCACTATAGCCGAGACGAATATCATCAACAGCTATGCTGCCTGGCTGGAGCAGCCTGAGATACCTGAGCTGCCTGGTCGACCTGATGACGGAGAGGGTATAGAAGGCGTAGTTGCCGATGGATTGCAACTTCTCTTTGCCAACAATACGCTCTACATCGACAGCCCAAGTGCCGCTACAGCTACCGTAGTGCTCTACACACCTGCCGGACGACAGTGCCTGAGAGTGACTGTCGAACTGACGGAGGGCCGTGCGAACATCAACCTATCGACAGTTGTTGAAGGTACATATTTCGCTGCTGTGAGTGACTCGGAAGGCAACGTGAAGACCTTGAAATTGAGAATAAAATGATAATATAGGAGTTCAGCTTGAACTCCTATACCTCCACAAAAACATATAAACAATGAAGACAGACATTGAAATCGCACGCAACACCCCGTTGCTCCCCATCGGCGAGATTGCCGCACAGGCAGGCATCCCTACCGAGAGTACAAACCCCTATGGCCACTATATGGCAAAGGTCGACGAGCACCTCATTGATGATGCCAAGGTGAAACAGAGCAACCTCATCCTGGTCACTGCCATCACACCCACCAAGGCGGGCATAGGCAAGACCACCGTATCTATCGGCCTCACTCTCGGCCTCAACAAGATAGGCAAGAAGGTCATCGTTGCCCTGCGCGAGCCTTCGCTGGGTCCATGCTTCGGCATGAAGGGCGGTGCTGCCGGTGGCGGTTACACCCAGGTGTTGCCCATGGACAAGATTAACTTGCACTTCACGGGCGACTTCCACGCCATCACCTCGGCCAACAACATGATTGCCGCGCTGCTCGATAACTACATGTATCAGAACCGCGACAAGGGCATCGGCCTCAAGGAGGTGCTGTGGCGTCGTGTGCTCGATGTCAACGACCGCTCATTGCGCTATATCGTTACAGGACTCGGCCCCAAGACCAACGGCTTCGCCCAGGAGGCTGGCTTCGACATCACTCCCGCCTCGGAGATTATGGCTATCCTCTGTCTGGCCAAGGATGAAGATGACCTGCGCCGGCGTATCGAGAATATCCTGCTCGGCTTCACCTATGAGGGCAAGCCCTTCACTGTCAAGGACCTCGGCGTGGCAGGTGCCATCACCGTACTGCTCAAGGATGCCCTCTCGCCCAACCTCGTGCAGACCACAGAGAATACTCCCGCCCTTGTGCATGGCGGTCCGTTTGCCAATATCGCCCACGGCTGCAACTCCGTGCTGGCCACCAAGCTTGCCATGACCTATGCCGACTATGTCATCACCGAGGCAGGCTTCGGTGCCGACCTCGGTGCCGAGAAATTCTACGACATCAAGTGCCGCAAGGCAGGACTCACCCCCAAGCTTACCGTGCTCGTAGCTACCGCCCGCGCACTCAAGATGCATGGCGGTGTGCCTCAGGATCAGGTGTCGGAACCCAACCTCGAAGCTCTTAAGGCGGGTTTGGTGAACCTCGACAAGCACCTGCGCAACCTGCAGTCGTTCGGGCAGTCCGTCGTGGTAGCCTTCAATCGCTACAGTGGCGATATCGACGAGGAGATCAACTACGTGCGTCAGCACTGTGCTGAGCTCGGTGTGGGCTGTGAGGTCAACGATGCCTACGCTATCGGTGGCGAGGGCGCTGTCAAGCTGGCTCAGCTCGTGGTAGATACCATCAGTGAGAAGCCCTCTACGGAGCTGAAGTTTGCCTATGCCGATGAGGATAGCGTGGAGGAGAAGATTGGCAAGGTAGCCAAGAACCTTTATGGTGCTGCCTCGGTGACCTTGAGTGCTGCGGCCAAGAAGAAACTGGCCATGATTGTCGAACTGGGCTACACCCACTTCCCCATCTGTATTGCCAAGACCCAGTACTCTTTCTCTACCGATGCTAAGAAGTATGGTGCCCCCGAAGGATTCGGATTCACCGTGCAGGACATCGTCATCAACGCCGGTGCCGAGATGCTCGTAGTCATTGCCGGTGACATCATGCGTATGCCCGGACTCCCCAAAGAGCCCGCCGCCCTGCATATTGATATCGTGAACGGACAGATTGAGGGATTGGATTAAGAATCGGCTCTTAAGATTCCGAGCTGTCGATTCCCGGTATACTTCACACTGTTGACTTTTTTCGTCACGGGGGTGTGTCAGAATGACAAGACAAAGCATGAAAGAGGGTGTGTCAGTAGTTTTGACACACCCTTCTCTTGTCGTTTTTTTAGTAGATTACAAATACTTATTGAGTTCTTCGACAAGCAGATGTACTTTTGTTGAAGACTCTGCTTGCGCTGGTGAAACACCATCCCATTGTTGCAATATGGTACGGGCATTTCTAATAGCGTCATTCTGTTTAGGTAGTAAAACTTGATACATCAGCGTACCAATGCCACGCTCCTTGCTGTATGCAAAGTCAAGGTGTTCATTTAGTTTAGAGGCATATTGATTGCGATGCATTGCTCCCTGAATCATGTTATAGTGTAACAGGAACCACAATTCGAACGCTTGATTACTATATGCTACCTTAATACCTTTATTCTCAGCTAATGTGATAGCTTTGTTGAAATCATTATTCGGGAAGTCGTCTTTGTCGAATACTACCCAGCATTGATCATAACTGTTACCTTTGTGTCGCTCATCTTCTTTGATGCGAATAGCCTTCTGAACTAAACCGATTGTGCTTATTCCCTGACCTATAGCCTTTATATTTGCGGATGTTAAGCGGAATGCATTGAAATAGTCTGGTTCTGTATTCTCTCCTTCGCAGATAATCAGAAATGATTGTTTTACCACACGAGTAGAACTGATTCGACGAAGCGAGCGCTCCTCTCGTGGATTAGGTCTATTTCTCCTTGCCATACTCTTCGTCGTTATTAGTTTCAAACAATCGCTCAAACTGGCCAACCAATGGAATACCTCCATACTTGCCCATCAAATATTCCTTCTCATAAGGGGCGCTATTACGCACTTTATACTCCACAAGCGAATAGAGTTCTGTTGATCCATATCTATCTTTCTGTGTAAACCAAATCTGGTCTCTACGGAATAACCCGGCATTAAGCAGATTTGTATCGTGTGTAGTAAATATTAACTGTGCCTTGCGAGGATTCGTCTCGGACGAGTTGAACAGTGATATAATCTTACTTGTTAGCAGTGGGTGCATCTTCGAATCAAACTCGTCAATAATCAATCTCTTGCCATTGTCCAAAGCGTCTATGATTGGATATGCTAATGAGAAATATTTGATAGTACCTTCAGATTCGTTCTTGCGGAATGGGAAAGTAACGCTATTGACAGCCTTCCCCTCTTCATCATACTGTAAATGCGAACTGGTAATTGTGTTATCGATCTTACGGATATCACTAATGCCAAAATCAGCAAACTGAGCAAATGCCACGATACGCTGCCTCATCTTTGGATTATCCATCTGAGCAGTTGCCATATCCCAAATGCTTTCATCGCTACTACCTGTTACAATGGTTGTATTTGCCAACCACTTCATAATATCGACAGAAACACTCTCATTGAATTGTGCCGCAACAGATAGTAATAAAGCATTGTCACGCACCATTTTTTTTGATACGACTTCCTTGCCGACAGCGTATTTCTGGTGAATTGTATATTCTTCTCCATTTCGGAAGAACAATTCCACCTCCTTGGATTTACGCTTATTACTCTTTTGATACAGCCACTCTCTATAGACTCGGGTAGCATCTAACTCAAAGCCATATCTATATTGCGAATCCTTATCTGCAAAGATGGCTTCGAAGTAGCTGGGCTCCAACTCTGTATCCTTATGTAGGCGGAAGCTCTCCACCTGAATTTTTTCGCTCGATTGTACCCCCTTAGAGGAATTGATGACAAACCATTTAAAGAAGTTGAGTGCTTTTACCAGATTGGACTTACCGCTAGCATTGGCACCATATACAACTGCACTTTTAAGTAGTGAGATATTAGTCCCATCCAGTTCAAAAACGACATCTTCAATCAATGATTGTTTCTCCTTCAAAGCAGATGCCACGAGGGATAGCGTTGTCTGTTCTTTGAATGAGAGAAAATTCTCTACTGTGAATTGGATAATCATATTATATCATGCTTATTTGTTTGTTTTCTGCAAATATAGGCAATATCTTTCAAAAATCAGCAAAATATCAGACATTTTTTGTAATTGATTTGGAAATCCCTCAAAGTGTACTTATTCCAAAACCGTGTGGCTGATTCGTGGATATAAAATAGACGGGCTTCTAATGATTTTGCTTTTGTTATAATCTCAATATGATGGCTAAAACCGATGGCAACAAAGTCCGCCCAATTAAATTCGTCAGCCATCGGCTGGCGAATTTCCATAAGCAACACTTTCGTCACGGGGGATGTTCATTCATCCCCCGTTTTTGAGTAAAGGGATTTCCAAATCCCGACAGGCAGAGACCGCTTATCGCATCTGGAGATGCTTACACTCGTAGCCAACGGATGGTAACATCCGCTGGAACGGACATGACTTTACTCTAAAAGCACAAGAAACTCCCTCTGTTTTGTCCAAACAGATGCGGGTTCTTCTGTGAGATTTCTTGGACAAGCCAAGCGCAAGCATTGTGATATCTGTGTGAGACCGAAAAGTTTGTGTAACAAAAAAGGGTAGCCCCACGGGGCTACCCTTTAGTTATAAGCATCCGGTTAGGGGATTACTTCTTGATAACGCGCTTCTTACCATCTACGATATAGATACCGGTAGCGGCAGGAGCCTCGATACGGCGACCGAAGAGGTCGAAGATACCCTTCACGGCAGGAGCTACATATTCGTCAGCACCCTCCTCAATCTGAGTGAAGTCGAGGTCGGCAAGGTAAGCCTCAGATTCGGCAATTCTCCATGCAGAAGCTGTGCCAAGACCTGATGCCCAATAAACGATGTTGTTGCCCTTACCAGAACCACCGCCGTGGCCATCAGCGTGGATACGCTTAGAAGTCTCACCGTTACCATCAAGAGCTACGACAGTTCCTTGAAGCTGAGTGATTGCGTAAGAGATAGCACCGTCCTTATCGGCAACCAATGCAGAGGTACCATCGCCAAAGTAGCTACCTGTAGCAACGTTAGAGATATAGTACATAAGAGTGTCTGACTTGGCTGTCTCTGGGTCGAGCTCGAACTTCCACAAGCGGTTGGGGTTGTCAACATTCTCGTACATCCATCTGGGCTCACCATCATTGGTAGCGTAGAGCATCATTCTCACACCATGGGTCTCCTCGAAAGCGTCAAGAGCACTAACGATGAAATAGGTCTTGTCAGGATCGGGAGCATTGGGGGTAAGTTCGGCTACAGCCTTGTCGAGAGCTGCAATAGCTGCTTCAATCTGCTCGTCTGTACCACCTGAAGCCAAGAGAGCCTCTGCAGCCTTGATGGCAGCGTTGTAGTCCTTCAAGCCTGCCTCAGAATACTGCATTACCTCGTTACCTACCTCAGGAGCCAAAGCAACAGCAGCGTCAAGAGCATCCTGCAAGGTTGAGAGAGCTGAGATGCTGGCGTTTACTTCAACTGAAGCCACGCCCTCGCTGTTAGCGAACACGAATGAGAATGTCTCCAACTTAGCTGTGTCAAGCATTACGGTAGCTACATTACCGGAAACATTTACGGTAGAAGAGATCTCCTCGCCCAATACTCCATAGACTGTAAGATCCTTGAATGAGGTAGCCTTATCTGCTGTCAATGTAAGCGTGTTGATACCCTCATAGAGGTGGATAGGTGCAGACTGGAAGTTAAGGTCAGAAATACTCTTTGTAGCACAAGGCAATGTGGCCATTTCACGGATATACCATGCAGAGGCACCACCGGCTTCAGTTGTCCACTTTACAGTGTTACCACTCACACCTGCACCACCGCCATGATTGTTGGCATGAATCATATTTGAAGTGTTGCCGTCCATTGCGCCATTGTGAAGAGCAAATTGGCCATAACCCAATGCCTCAAGCTCTACGGTATCCTTGGTAACAGACAAACCAAAGGCGTTATTTACTAATTCTCCTTCATAATCAAAATAGTCGCTGATGTACAGTCCGGTAGCTTCATGCTTGATGGCATAGTAGTTAAGACCCTCATCGTTAGCTATATACTCGAATGAGAATACCTGCTGTGCACTATCGGCAGAAGCTGTCTCCCACCACAACCAATTGTTATATGTGGTATCATTCTTCACTGAGAGAGCCTTGGCAACACCCTGTTGAGCAAAGAAAGGACCACCAGAGATGATATGATATCTCTTACCAGCCTCCGGCAGAATAATCTGCATCTCGTCAATCTTGCCCTGCTCTTCTTCCAAAGCTCCGATTGCTGCGTAGATAGCTTCTTCTGAAGCTTCTGTACCTACAAGAGCCTCAGCGGCAGCCAACGCTGCATAGAATCCAGAAACATCCTCCTTATAGTAGCCGGGCTCAGTTCCTGTATAAGGATTCATTTCCTTTGCAGAAGAGATAGCACTTGCAAGATCTGCATCGGCGGATGAGAGGCTTGATACCTCAATAACTAAAGGTATATTCTGCTTGTTACTACCACGGTCAATCCAACCAAAGCTGAAAGATGTCAATTCAATACCATCGGGAATAGAAACTTCAAGGTAGTGGAAATCTGTAGTTGGAGTAGAAGACCATGATGAGTGCCAATAGCTTTCGTCATTGCCATCACAGATGTTTTCCATACCACCTTCTGTAGTTTCTTGAGCGTTGGTCTTGAAGTTTTCTGCTGATAGTTGAATAAGATTGGCTTCTTCGGGCTCACCATTGTAGAGATAGAACTCACCCAACGCTACAAAAGGAGGATTACCTTTACCTGAACCATTAGGACAGAATGTGTCCTTGAATGTAAAGCGAAGATTGGTCACAGGGTATGGCATGTGATAAGTCTTTGAAGTATACACATAACGACCATCCTCATTAGGTTCTTGCGGAGCTGTGATTGTGAAGGGGAATCCTGCTTGGCTATTGGGATTGTCAAGGATGTGCTGAATAGCTACATACAAACTGTCATAGATATGGCGGGTGCGCATAGCGGTTTCTTCACCTGCATAAGCAGCATCCACGGCTGCACGTGCAGTACCGAGGAGCTCTTCGAGCTGGCTCTTCATTGCTTGAGAATACTCACCCTCCTCATCGCTGGGTTCTATTGCCATTACCAGCTCATCCAATCCGTCCAATACATCATAGCAAGTGTCAAGAGCTACCAATGCTGTAGCTTCGCGCAAAGCGGCCTTCTCTACGTCAAGTTCGGGACGACCTGCTGTAGCAGCATCGTATGTGCCCTTAGCAGCAACAATAGCGGCATTCAAAGCTGCCAACTCATTTTCGATCGCTGAAGACCACTCGCCTGCAGCAGCCTTCTCGGCAGCTACGATAGCATTGTTGAAGCTGCGGTAGTCAGAAACAGACTTTGTAGCCAGGCTGATTGCCCAATAGAGGTCTTCGTTGACCTGCCACAGCTGGTCGGCAGTAGCGAGCGCGTTGGCTGCAGTGATACCCTCGTTGAGCAGAGCCAATGTGTCTACATTCATCTTGTGCTTGTTAACGATGAAAGTATCGGCGATAGCACGGGTAGCAGCTATATCAATCTTAGCCATTGCGTTGAGGGCCTCGGCCTCATTCATGTCACCGAAATAGTAGAGTGTAGCGTTGTCCCAAACAACGTAGTTGGCATTAGTACTCTTGATGTCAATACCTACGTTGAGCGAACCCTCGGTTACCTTAGCAGCTACGTTGAACTTACCTGCATGTCCCCACTTATGCTGACGGCCCTTGTCGGGGTTGTCGGTAGCTACAGCCACGCCTGCCTCATTGGCAAACAGGGTAACACCTGTCACTTGATCCTTGTTTGACTCGTCGCTTCCTTGCCATGACGCACCGATGTAAGCACCGAACACATACGTACCGGAAGGCAACTCGCGTACGGTCTGTGAGATGGAGTTGTCACTCAAACCAGAGGTGTTGTCGCTCTTCCAGTTTTCGAGCACTCCGTCCTTCATACCATGATAGCCACCACCATTCTTCTTGTTCTTACCAAAGATGTGATCTTTACCATCAATACCCCAACCCTTAATACCTTGTTCCATGTCGGCATTTCTGAGCTTGGAAGTCACATTCTCAGTCTGGGCAAAGCCTGCTGTAAAAGTAGCGGCTGCAAGGCCCAAACACAACAATCGTAAATTTTTCTTCATGTTTCTTTGAGACTTAAAATTGTTAATACTAAATTTTTTGTTGTTTTTCTCTCTTGTAATTAATAAATAGGTTAATGAATATGTGTTTTCAGGTTTGTTACTTACGGATCTTATACCAGCTGCTACCATAAACTAAGATTACGAGGAAGCAGGGTACGCATACCCAGTAGCTCATCTGGAACGAACCGGTAAGTCCCTCAACCCAAGCACGCACGAGCGGCATCACTGCACCACCGGCCATAGCCATGGTGAGGAGGGCTGACCCCTTCTTGGTGAACTTGCCGAGGTCGGCCATTGCCAAGGGCCACAGAGCCGGCCACATGAGCGAGCAGCCGAGAGCCATCAGGAAGATGCAATAGATAGAGTACTCGCCGGGAAGTACGGCTACGAGCACAGAGCCTACGAGAGCTACCCAGGCACAGATGCGCATGGCCTTGTCCTGACTGAGATACTTGGGAATGAAGAGGATACCGCAGATGTAGCCAAGCACCATACCTACTGAGGGGATGTAGCCGAGCAGCTCGGTAGAAGCGCCCAAAGCAACACCCTCTTTCGTGAGACTGGTGGCATAGTCGGCCACTGTTGCCAACGAAATGGTCTCGACACCTACGTAGAAGAAGAGTGTCAAGCAGCCGAGCAACAGGTGGGGGAACTGCCAAATGGAGGTCTTGCCTTCGGCGTATGGGCACGCTGCGGTATCGTCCTCATCCTCACCGGCAGCCTTCACCTCGGGCAGCGGAGCGAGCACGGCAATGATGCCGAGCAGCACGAATATACCTATAATAATATAGAAGGGCAAGAAGAGGTCTGACATGCCAATCTGGTCGATAGACTTACCGATAACCAAGGTCATGAACACGGTAGTGGTGGGCCAGGCGAGCTTGTTGCAGATACCCATGATAGAGGTGCGCTTAGCGGCACTCTCGAGCGGGCCAAGGATGGTGATGTAGGGGTTCACACAAGCCTGCAGCACGGCATTGGCAGCACCGCTGATGAAGCATGCGGTGAGGAAGAATGCCAAAGACTCGTTCTTGGCAGCAGGGATAAACAGCGCGAATGCGATGGCAAACAGCGCAAACGACACGGCCATGGTGGCCTTGTAGCCAATCTTCTCAATACACCATGTGGCAGGCATACCGAAAATCAAGAAGGGAACGAAGTTGAATGCAATCAAGAGGTTGGCCACTACGGGAGTGATGTCCAACGCGCCTTTGAGCACGGGTGTCAAGAATCCGTTGATGCCCAAAGCGAAGCCGATGGCGAAGAAGAACAGACCGCATATCGCGAGTGCAATGCCTGTTTTGTTTTGTTTCTGACTCATAATTTATTCTTGTTTTGGTTAATGCTTTTTTACTTCACTGCCTCACGTACAATCTGCTGCATGCGCTCGTACTGCTCTTCCATGCTGGTGAGCAACTTGTACTGAGCGTGGGTGCGTACGAGGTTGTGACCGTCGTAGCGTACCTTGTAGTAGTTGTCGCCATCGATGTAGTCCATGAGGAAGCGGAGTACCTGCTCGTAGGTGATATAGATACCGGAGAAGGCCAGCCAGTCTATCTCGCTCTGGGTCATGGATGCCTTGCGCTCTGAGAGGTAGCCCTTGATGTAGCCTTCGAACATGTTGATATCCATAGACACGCGGTTGAGGTCCTGGTCGTCCTCAGCACCGGTGTTGGTGTAAGAGCGGAGAGCATCGCCCACGTCGTTGAGTGAGGTGCTGCTCATACAGGTGTCGAGGTCGATAACGCAGAGCACATCGCCATTCTGGTTGAAGAGGATGTTGCTGAGCTTGGTGTCGTTGTGTGTGACACGCATGGGGAGCACGCCCTCCTCTACCATCTTCCAGAAGTTGAGCATCTGCTCGCGGCGGCTCTCGATCCAGGAGATTTCCTCCTTGAGCTCGGCTACACGACCCATGGGATCCTTGGCAAGGGTCTCGTCCCACTGCTGGAAGCGCCAACGGATATTGTGGAAGCCCTTGATGGTCTCTACAAGCGGAGTGGTGAAGTCGGCCAGCTGTGCCTGGAAGCGTCCGATGCCCTGACCGCCTTTGTAAGCGAGCTCGGGAGTGTCGGCACGGTCATAAGTTACGGAGCCTTCAATGAACTCACAAACAGCCCAATAGTTGCCGTCGGTATCCTGCCAATAGTATTTGCCGTCAGTCGTGGGAGTCACGGTGAGTGCCTCGCGACGGGGGTCGCCACCGGCAGCGGCAATCTTCTCCTTGAGGTGTGTGGTCACCTTGACGATGTTGTCCATCATGCCAGGTACATCGGGGAAGATGGCATGGTTCTTGCGTTGGAGGATGTAGTTAGGGGTATTCCCTATGGTCTTTACAACAAATGTGTCGTTGATAAAACCTTCACCAAGGGGTTTGATGATTTCGATATCGCCTTCGATTGCAAAGCGCGAAGCGATGTTAAGCATTCTTTCGTCCATTTTTCTATTTGGTATTAGCGTTAATACTCTAAAAATCGTACAAATGTATGGTAAAAATGCGATACGCACAATAAAAACACAAAAAAATCATCAAAAATCGGGTATGCCCCTCAGAGCGAGAAAAGATTTGATTACTTTTGTACTGAATTGTAAACCCTAAAAGGCAAAATGGTGTGAAACGACTGATTGACAAACTACAGCTTTCGCTCTCGGAGAGGTACGAAGGGCACGAACTCGCGGCCATCGTACGCACCGTCTGTTGCGATATATTGGGTATCGGTGCTACGGCCTATTACCTCAGGGAAAGCGTGGTGCTGACGGCCGGGCAGGAGGCTCTGCTCTGCGATGTCATCGGCCGCCTGCAACAGGGCGAGCCGCTGCAATACATCGAGGGTCGGGCACCATTCTGCGGAATGGACTTCACGGTAGGTCCGGGTGTGCTCATCCCACGCCCCGAGACCGCCGAATTGGTCGATTGGGTTGTTTTTGACAATAAAGGGAAACGCCCACATATACTGGATCTTGGCACGGGTAGCGGTTGCATAGCCGTTGCGCTGGCCCGTCAGCTCCCTGAAGCCACCATCGATGCCTGCGACATATCGCCCGAAGCGCTGGCGATAGCCAACATGAACAGTGAGGCAAACGGGGTGCAGGTGACATTCTTCGAGCACGACATGCTGGGCACTGCCGGTTCCCTGTCAGGCTCCTATGACATATTGGTGAGCAACCCGCCCTACATACGGCAGAGCGAGGCGGCTGAGATGGAGGCACACGTCACTGATTGGGAGCCGCATACCGCACTTTTCGTCCCCGACGATGATGCCTTGCGCTTCTACCGTGCCATTGCCGAAATCGGGCAGACGGAGGCTTTGCGTCCCGGCGGATGCATTTATGTGGAAATCAATCAGGCATTAGGTGAAGAGACTGTCGCTCTGTTCGAAGCGTACGGGTACCGGGAGGTGACGCTTCGCAAAGACATTTATGAAAACAACCGAATGATTAGATGCAAGAAATAACACGTTCTCACACAAATACTTTGACTCATACAGATGTTCCCTCTCACATGGATTTTTATCCCACACAGATCTCACGAATCTCACGAAATGAGCTGCATCGCAAGAAATGCTTGCAGCTTGTCGGCATTCGCCGAGTGTTGGCGGCCGGATGGCACATACGAGCGATAGCGATGTATGCTTTCGTGAGATTCGTGAGATCTGTGTGAGATAAAAATCCGTGTGAGGAAAAAACAGAAATAGTAAATAATAGAAATTAAAAGGATATGAAGAATAGAGATCCATTATCATATAGAGTGATAGGTTGCGCAATGGAGGTATACAACACATTGGGTCCTGGGTTGTTAGAGGCCGCTTATGAGAAAGCATTGATTCATGAAATGCAACTGAATGGTCTGTCTGTGGTTTCGCAGGTTCCCATAGAGATGAACTATAAAGGAGTCAATTTGGGAGAAGGGTTACGATTGGATCTGCTTGTCGAGAATTCATTGATTATAGAATTGAAATCTGTAGAAGAGCTCAAGCCTGTTCATTACAAGCAACTGCTCACCTATCTCAAATTGACCAATAAACGAACAGGGTTGCTTATAAATTTTAATGTAAATGACTTTCGAGATGGTATTAAACGAGTCATCAACGGATATTGAACAAACTGTATTGAATGACCACAGACGAGATATTGTATAAATTGGCGGCACGCTGCTCTGCGAGTGAGCTGTGCCTGGCCGATGTTGAGGCCAAACTGAGCCGCTACGACTTGACGGAGGAGGAGCGCACACACATCTTGCGGCATCTTGTGGAGGAGAGGTATGTAGATGACAACCGCTATGCCGAGGCGTTCGTCAGGGACAAATACCGCTTCAACAAGTGGGGACGCATCAAGATAGGCCAAGGACTTCGCATGAAGGGTATTGACAGTGAGACGATAAAGGTAGCCATGGAGGCTATTGACGAAGAGGAGTATATGGATATCCTCCGTGCCCTCATCGAGGCCAAGCGCAAGAGTGTCAAAGGACGGAACGACTACGAAGTCAATGCCAAGCTTATCCGCTTCGCCACCGGCCGCGGATTCGAGTACGAAGCGATAAAGAGGTGCTTGGGGAACGATGTTGAGGATGATTGTTGGGATTAGGAGGCGAATAATATAGCAACTAAAACAAACAGGATGACATCCTTCGGTAAAACCCTTATGAAATGGCTTGGCGACCTCAAAGAACTGTTCTTTCCCCGCTACTGCAAGGTATGCGGGCAACGCCTTACGCATAGTGAGCAGCACCTTTGTGTCGGCTGCCTGTTGGAACTGCCACGCACGCACTATGAGCATGACCCCAACAATCTGCTGATGCAGCATTTCATGGAGTGGCCCGCCGTGTTGCGTGCCACGGCATACTTCTACTACAACAAGGAGGGAGAATACAGCAGCCTTATCCGCCATCTCAAATATTACGATCATCCTGAGACGGGATTCTACCTTGGATATATAGCTGCTGCAGAGCTGCAGGAGAGCCATTTCTTCGAAGGCATAGAGCTCATTGTCCCCGTCCCTCTATCCAAGAAGAAACGCCGTAAGCGCGGTTACAACCAATGTGACTATATAGCGAAAGGTGTGAGCAAGGCTACAGGCATCCCCGTGTGCGCCCATTGCATCGAGCGTGTGACCGACACCGATACGCAAACCCATAAAAGCCGCACGGAGCGCTGGAAGAATACTGAGGGTATATTCCGCGTGACGGATGCCCGGGTGCTGAGCGGCAAGCACGTCCTGGTGATAGATGATGTAGCTACTACCGGTGCTACCCTGCATGCCTGCATATCGTCTCTGCTCACTGTACCCGATGTGCGTATTAGTATATTTGCATTGGCCAAGACTGTGTAGGCGTATTGGGCTGGTGTGATTGGTATGCTATGCATGTAATGACCGACTTGCTAAATCCGTAACTATAAATCCCGTTTTTTGAGTCGCACCGGGCAGTCGGAGAAAACCGCTAAGGGAGCCGAATTTTGTTTCATCGCGATGAAACAAAATTTTTATCGCGATGAAACAAAATTTTCTTCGTGATGCCTTGATTTACCATAGTGTTGATGCGGTAAGTTAAAAATGTTAAATAAAAAATAGGAGCCTCTACGCGGAAGCTCCTATTTTTTTATAATTGTCAAATATCTTATCCCTGGATAGCAGCTACGCCGGGGAGTACCTTGCCTTCGATAGCCTCGAGCAGCGCACCACCACCGGTAGAGATGTATGATACCTGGTCGGCCAATCCGAACTTGTTGACGCAAGCAACCGAGTCGCCACCACCGATAAGTGAGAAGGCACCCTCAGCAGTAGCCTTGGCAATAGCCTCACCGATAGCGCGTGAACCTGCGGTAAAGGCATCGCACTCAAATACGCCGGCAGGACCGTTCCAAAGGATGGTCTTGGCACCTTCGATGGCCGCTGCAAATGCCTTCTGGCTCTCTACACCGGCATCAACGCCCTCATAACCTGCGGGAACCGCGTTGGAAGGGCAGGTGATGATTTCGGCACCCTCCTTCACGCTCATTGTGCCGAAGTCAAGGCCATTGGTAGCTGTGCAGTCTGTGCCAAGCACCAGCTCTACGCCATTCTTCTTGGCCAACTCCTCAACGCCCAAAGCAACATCCAGCTTGTCCATCTCGACGATTGAATCGCCAATTTCGCCACCGTGAGCCTTGGAGAAGGTGTAGGTCATACCTCCGCAGAGGATGAGCTTGTCTACCTTGCCCAACAAGTTCTCGATGATACCAATCTTGGAAGATACCTTTGAACCGCCCATGATGGCAACGAAAGGACGCTTGATGTTTGACAGAACGTTGTCGACAGCCTGTACCTCCTTCTGCATGAGGTAGCCGAGCATCTTATGGTCGGCATCGAAGTAGTCGGCGATAACGGCGGTAGAGGCATGCTTGCGGTGAGCGGTACCGAAAGCGTCGTTGATGTAGCAGTCGGCATACGAAGCAAGTGTCTTGGCAAACTCCTTCTGTGAAGCCTTCATGGCCTTCTTTGCATCCTCGTATGCAGGATCTGCCTTGTCGATACCTACGGGCTTGCCCTCCTCTTCGGGGTAGAAACGGAGGTTCTCGAGCATGAGCACTTCGCCGGGCTTCAGTGCGGCGGCAGCCTCGGCTGCCTTGGCACAGTCGGGAGCGAACTGTACGGGTACGCCGAGCTTCTCAGATACGGCGTCAACAATCTGGCTGAGCGAGAACTTGGCGTTCACCTTGCCTTTGGGCTTGCCCATGTGTGACATGATGATGAGTGCACCACCATCGGCCAATACCTTCTTCAGTGTGGGGAGAGCACCGCGGATACGGGTGTCGTCAGTAATCTTACCTTCTTCGTTCAAGGGTACGTTGAAGTCCACGCGAACAATTGCCTTCTTGCCGGCAAAGCTGAAATTGTCAATGTTTTGCATAATACTTGTATGTTAATAAGTTGTGGTTGAAATTTGCTGTTTAGTGATTTCCTGTTTCCTATTAAGTGGCTTAATCTCTGCAAAGTTAGCAAAAGGTTTGTTAACTTGTGCACAAAAGGTGATAAATCTTGCAGGGTTCTTGGTTTTTTCTTCAATCCTCGCCTACGGGCTTGTCTATGGGGCTCATCTTCTTGTAATGCCTGCATAGCATCTTCAGTCCGCACTCCCCACATTTCGGTTTGCGGGCTATGCAGGTGTAGCGTCCGTGCAGGATGAGCCAGTGGTGGGCGATGGGGATGAGCTCGTCGGGGATATGGCGTGTGAGTTCCTTCTCTACGCTGTAGGGGGTGGTGCAGCGTGCAGGCACCAATCCTATGCGGTGGCTCACCCGGAACACGTGCGTGTCTACGGCGAAGGCTGCCTTGCCCCATACTACGGCCTGGATGACGTTGGCTGTCTTGCGCCCCACACCGGGCAGTCGTACCAGCTCCTCCAACGTGGATGGCACCTCACCTCCGAAGTCTCTCATGAGCATCTGTGCCATGCCCACCAGGTGCCTGGCCTTGTTGTTGGGGTACGACACGCTTTTGATGTACTCGAAAATCACCTCGGGTGTGGCCAGTGCCATGGCCTCGGCTGTGGGGTAGTCGTGCATGAGGTGTGGTGTCACCATATTGACTCGCTTGTCGGTACACTGGGCCGACAATATCACCGCCACCAGCAGGCTGAACGGCGAGTCGTAGTGCAGCTCTGTCTCAGCTACCGGCATTGCCTCCTTGAAGTAGGCAATGGTGCGGTCGTATAGCTCTTGTTTCTTCATCGCTGCAAATTTAGCGCATTGTGATGAGAAAATTAAATTATCGCTGAAAAGTTATTAACAAAATTGGGGAGTTATCCACATTTTTAGAAAGTTTAGGACGTTTTTTAGGGATATTACGCAGATTATTGCTTATTTCGCGGTCGAAAACAAAAGCAAGTATTAGAAAATGGGAAAGATTATCGCATTGGCCAACCAAAAAGGAGGTGTGGGCAAGACCACTACTGCCATCAACCTTGCTGCATCGTTGGCTACGTTGGAGAAGAAAGTACTGCTCATTGATGCCGACCCGCAGGCAAATGCCTCGTCGGGCCTTGGGGTAGACATACGCAATGTGGACTGCTCTATCTACGAATGCCTCATTGACGGACGCGACCCGCGCGAAGCCATATACACAACTGATATTGAAGGCTTGGAGGTGATAGCCTCGCACATTGACCTCGTGGGAGCCGAGATTGAAATGCTCAACCTCGAAAATCGTGAGACTGTGCTCAAGCGCATGCTCGAACCCTTCGAAAAGGAATATGACTACATACTCATTGACTGTTCACCCTCGCTGGGTCTCATCACCGTGAACGCACTTACTGCCGCCCACTCGGTGATAATACCCGTGCAGTGCGAGTACTTTGCCTTGGAGGGTATCAGCAAGCTGCTCAATACCATCAAGATTATCAAGTCGAAGCTCAATCCCGCACTCAACATCGAGGGTTTCCTGCTCACGATGTACGACTCGCGTCTGCGCTTGAGCAACCAAGTGCTCGACGAGGTGCGCCGTCACTTTCAGGAACTGGTGTTCGACACCGTCATCCAACGTAACGTGCGCCTGAGCGAAGCTCCCAGCCACGGCATCCCCGTTATCCTCTACGATGCCGAGTCGAAGGGTGCACAGAACTACTTGGCTTTAGCACAAGAGATAATAAAAAAGAGTTGAAACTCGGTAATATGGCACAAAAGAAATACCCCTCATTAGGCCGTGGGCTCGATGCCCTCATCTCCACCGATACGGTGCAGACCGAAGGCTCATCATCCATCAGCGAGATAGCCATCGCCCAAATCAAGGCCAACCCCAACCAACCACGCCGTGAGTTTGACCCCGAGGCACTGCAAGAGTTGGCCGACTCTATCAAGGAGATTGGCATCATACAGCCCATCACCCTGCGCAAGATGGACGACGGCACCTACCAGATTATTGCCGGCGAACGTCGCTTCCGTGCATCGCAGCTGGCCGGACTCACCACCGTGCCTGCCTACATACGTACAGCCGATGACGAGAACGTGATGGAGATGGCGCTCATCGAGAATATACAGCGCGAGGACCTCAACTCCATGGAAATAGCTCTCGCCTATCAGCACCTGCTCGAAGAGTACGACCTCACCCAAGAGCGCCTGAGCGAGCGCGTGGGCAAGAAGCGCACCACCATTGCCAACTATCTGCGACTGCTCAAGTTGCCGGCACAGATACAGATGGCGCTCAAGAACCGCGAACTTGATATGGGCCACGCCCGTGCACTGCTCGCATTGGACAATCCCGTAGAGCAGATACAGCTGTTCCAGGATATACAAATCTTCGGCTATTCAGTGCGCAAGGTGGAAGACATTGTCAAGAAGAAAAAGGAAAAGGCTGCAGCCAAGAAGGACGAGAAGAAGACTGCCAGCGACTATGACATACTGAAGAAGCATCTGGCCAATTTCTTCCAGACCGACGTGCAGCTCACCTGCAGCGCCAAGGGAAAAGGCAAGATTGCCATCAGCTTCAAGAACGAGGAGGAGCTGGAGCGCATCATCGGACTATTAGACAAACTGAAAGCCTAATGAAGTGTTGCCGTAGCATATTGGCTCTATGGGTGGCACTATGCCTGCCTTCCCTGCTGTCTGCACAGACCGACAGCCGGCTCGTCGTGGGTGATACCCTGCCTGCCCTCACTCCGCGAGAGGAACAGGCCGTAATGCTCAGCGACTCGCTACATCGCGTGGCATCAGCAGAGCTGGGGATATCCTCAGAGGATTCCGAGGGCTCTGAGTCCTCCGATACCACGAAAGCCACGAAGGCCTCCTCGCAACGTCGCGAGCTGCGTAAGCAGAAGATAGCTTCCTTCGCTCCCGACCCCGGCAAGGCTACATGGGCAGGTATCGTGTTCCCCGGAGGCGGACAGATATACAACCACAAATACTGGAAGCTACCCATCGTCTATGGTGGTTTCCTCGGCTGTGCCTATGCCCTCAACTGGAACAACCAGATGTATAGCGACTACTCGCAAGCCTACCTCGACATTATGGACGACGACCCCGGCACCGCCAGCTACGAAGACTTCCTTCCCCCGCGTTACGACGTGGAGGCTAACCGTGCTTATTTAGAGCGTGTGTTCAAGAACCGCAAGGACAACTACCGTCGCCAGCGCGACCTCAGCATATTCTGCTTCATTGGCGTGTACCTCATCTCCGTCATCGATGCCTACGTCGATGCCGAGCTGTCCAACTTCGACATTTCTGAAGACCTCAGCGTGCAGGTACGTCCAAGCGTGATCGACAACGGGCAAAACAACAGTACACTACGCCACACCCAGTCGTACGGGCTGCAGTGTAGCTTCAGCTTCTGAGCAGGGACAATGTCCCATATCGTATGTGAAGATCGTATTCTCTCCTGAGGATATGGTCTTCTTGCATCTTATAGCGCGATTCAAGTAATGTGTGAAATAACCTATCTCTACACATTGCTAAAGATTCTTAATGAAGGGATTTTGAACATTTTTGTACTAAAATTTATTATCTTATATCGAAGTAGGCATCCTAACTTTGCCCCGAAAGATAATAACCAAGCAATCCTTATATTTATGAAACAAGAACAATCTAAACGCATTCAGACCTCTGTGCTCAACGCAGCCGAGAAGAGGGTACTCGTATGGCTGGCCGAGCGGCAACCCCGGTGGATGACCTCGGATATGCTCACCGGCATCGGTGTGGTGGGCTCGCTTGTGGTGGCTCTTGGCTACTTCCTCTCCAACTATTCCGTAGGGTGGCTGTGGCTGGCATCGCTGGGCTTCGTCATCAACTGGTATGGCGACTCGCTCGACGGAACGCTGGCACGGGTGCGCAAGACCCAACGACCCATTTATGGCTTCTACCTCGACCACAATATTGATGGCATCACGATGGCCATCATGTGTGTGGGAGCCGGACTGAGCGACCTGCTCAACCTCTATATCGCTATGGCCGTACTTGCCGTATACCTGCTGCTCTCCATTTCGGTGTATATCAATGCTCACCTCAAAGGTGAGTTCAAGCTCACCTATGCCGGTATGGGACCGACGGAGTTTCGCTTGATAATGATACTCATCAATACGCTGTTCATCGCTGTGGCTCCTCTGCGTGAGTGGAGTGTTGCTTTCCAGGTGGCAGGTGTGGGTGTCACCTTCGGGGCGTTCGACTTTATCGGACTGGCCATCTTAGTGATACTGGTGCTCATCTATCTGAACAACTTCAAGGAGGATGCCAAGGAATATGCCGAGATTGACCCCGTAAAACCATTCTGACCCCATCGTGGACAAGCTGCGTCATTACTCGAACAAGATTTTTCGCTTCATCCTCTCCAATTCGTTGGGGACGGTGGTCGACACGCTTGTCCTGTGGCTCTGCTCGCATTATCTGTTCTTCAGCTACGGCTATACGGGTCAGTATTTAGTGTCGCCGCTCATCTCCTTTGAGTGTGCCGTGCTCACCAACTACCTCTGCTCGTGGTACTTCATCTGGGGCGACAGGGTTCGACGCTATCCACGTGCGGCCTTTGCCCGCAAGTACCTGCTCTACAATCTCTCGGCAACTGGTGCCTTCCTGCTCAAGATGGCTTTCCTGCTATTGTTCGAGCGGCTCTTCGGGTGGAATGTGGTGGTGTGCAACTTGGCTGCATTGTGTATATCGGGCGTAATGAATTTCGCCATGGGCGAGTGGGTGATATTCAAGGGAGTGAAGAGGGAAGAGCGAAGCGAAAACTACTGAGCTGCTGAACTCCAGAAAGTTGAGCTTGCGAAACTTAAATTAACATTTAATTCATAATTTTCAAGTGCCTCTACTGACATTGCATGAACTGGAACAGATGAGTCCCCTCTTTCGCGGCCGGATGGGAAATGGCCTTGGTCGTGGACTGATGAGGCTGCTGGCTGTAGACAAGATGAATGCGCTGTATGACCGTAATGCCCATCTTGCGGGGCCGGACTTTGCCCGCAGCGTGCTCGACGACCTTGGCGTACGCTACGAGGTGACGGGAACAGACTCTTCTCTCTTCGTTCCTCCCTCTTCTCCCTTCATCACCCTCAGTAACCACCCCTATGGCAGTATTGACGGCATCATTCTTGCCGATCTCTTCGGGCATCTCTGTCCCAGCTATAAGATGATGGTAAACAAGATACTGGGACGTGTGGAGGCACTGTCTCCCTCGTTCATCTCCGTCACTCCTACCGGTGTGGAGCGCACCACGCCCACCACCGAGAGTATCATCGGCATACGTCGTGCGCTGGGTCAGCTTCGTTCGGGTGGAGCTTTGGGACTCTTTCCGTCGGGTGCGGTGAGCGACCTTAGCCTGCGCGACCGTTGCGTGCGCGACCGTGAGTGGCAGCATCCCATTGTCCGCCTCATTGCCAAGGCGTCTGTACCCATACTCCCTGTGCATTTTCTCGACGGGAACTCTCGCTTCTATTACCTGTTGGGCCTTATCGATTGGCGCGTGCGTCTCTTGCGCCTGCCCGCTGAACTGTTCAACAAGCGTGGTCGCCCCGTACGTATAGCCGTCGGAGAGGTCATCAGTGTAGAGGAGCAGCAAGCCTACCTGTCCACCCATACCGTCGAGGAGTTTGGCTTGTGGCTACGTGGCAGGGTGTATGGAACCGGAAGCCGGCGATAGTAGCCTCACTCACCCTCTCTCTCCTTTCGCTTGGCCTCATCCCACAAAGCATCCATCTCCTCAAGTGTCATTTCCTTGAGGTTGCGGCCTTGGACGATGGCGTTCTCCTCCACATAGTTGAAACGGCGGATAAACTTCTGGTTCGTGCGCTCCAGTGCATTGTCGGGGCTCAGGCCATTCATGCGGGCCACGTTGATGGTGGCAAAGAGCAGGTCACCCAGCTCAGCCTCGGCAAGGTCGTGGTTCTCGCGTTCGAGTTCCACCTTCAGCTCGTCAATCTCTTCGAGCAGTTTATCCCACGCACCTGAGGCATCGTCCCACTCGAAGCCCACGTTGCGTGCCTTCTCCTGTATGCGGTATGCCTTGACGATGGAGGGTAGTCCCGAAGGCACTCCACTGAGCACGCGCTTGTTGCCACCCTTCTCCTTGAGCTTCAGTTGCTCCCAGTTTTCCGAAACTTGCGTGGCCGTAGTAACCTTCTCGAGTTGAAGGTTGACAGATGAAAGTGGAGAGTTATTGCCATCCGGACGGCAACTTTCATCTTTCTTCTTTACGCTTTCCTCTTTAGGTGGAAACACATGGGGATGGCGGAAGATGAGCTTGTCGCACAAGCGGTCGCACACATCCTTCATGTCAAACTGTCCCTTCTCCGAAGCTATCTTGGCATAGAATGCCACGTGGAGCAACACATCGCCCAGTTCCTTGCAGATATTGGTCTCATCCTCATTGATGAGCGCATCGCACAACTCATATACTTCCTCTATTGTGTTGGGACGCAGACTCTCGTTGGTTTGCTTGCGGTCCCACGGACATTTCTCTCGCAGCTCGTCAAGCACGTCAAGAAAGCGTCCGAAGGCCTCCATTTGTTCTTGTCTTGTACTCATTGTATCTATTTTTGTGACAAAAGTAACAATTAATTGTCAATTTATTCGTAATTTTGCAGTCAAATCAAAATCAAAGTGCAATTTATGGAATTAGCAAGCAAGTACAACCCTACGGATGTTGAGGGTAAATGGTATCAATACTGGTTAGACAATAAGCTCTTTCACTCTGAGCCTGATGGCCGCGAACCTTACACGGTGGTAATACCGCCCCCTAACGTGACGGGTGTGCTCCACATGGGCCACATGCTCAACAATACGATTCAGGACATTCTGGTACGCCGTGCACGTATGTTGGGTAAGAACGCTTGCTGGGTTCCGGGTACAGACCATGCCTCTATTGCCACCGAAGCGAAGGTGGTGAAGAAGCTTGCCGAGCAGGGCATCAAGAAGAGCGACCTCACCCGTGAGGAGTTCCTCAAGCATGCTTGGGAGTGGACCGATGAGCACGGTGGCATCATTCTGAAACAGTTGCGTAAGTTGGGTGCTTCGTGCGACTGGGACCGCACGGCCTTCACCATGGACGAGAAACGTAGCAAGAGCGTTATCAAGGTGTTCGTAGACCTTTACAACAAGGGGCTCATCTATCGCGGCCTCCGTATGGTAAACTGGGATCCCAAGGCACAGACAGCCCTTTCGAACGAGGAGGTTATCTACAAGGAAGAGAAGAGCAAACTGTATTACCTGAAGTATTATGTAGCCGGACAAGTGGAAAGTGAGAAGTTGACAGATGAAAGTAGCCATCCGGATGGCCACTCTCCACTTTCATCTTTCAACTTTCAACTCGACAACGTTATCCACAAGGACGACCGCGGCTACTATGCTGTAGTGGCTACCACCCGTCCCGAGACTATCATGGGCGATACCGCCATGTGTATCAACCCCAAGGATCCCAAGAACACTTGGCTCAAGGGACAGAAGGTTATCGTACCCCTCGTAGGCCGTGAGATACCTGTCATCGAGGACCGCTACGTAGACATCGAGTTCGGTACCGGATGCTTGAAGGTGACTCCCGCCCATGACACTAATGACTACATGCTGGGCAAGAAACACAGCCTGGAGACTATCGACATCTTCAACCCCGACGGCACACTGAGCGAGGAGGCCGGCATGTATGTCGGTATGGATCGCGTGGAGGTGCGCAAACTCATCGCCAAAGACCTCGAAGCCGCAGGCTTGCTGGAAAAGGTGGAGGACTATGACAACAAGGTGGGCTATTCGGAGCGTAATGCCGATACGGCCGTAGAGCCCCGTTTGTGCATGCAATGGTTCCTCCGTATGCAGCACTTTGCAGACATAGCCCTGCCGCCCGTAATGAACGACGAACTGAATTTCTATCCCGCCAAATACAAGACCACTTACAATAACTGGTTGGAGAACATACAGGACTGGTGCATCAGCCGCCAGCTTTGGTGGGGACACCGTATACCAGCCTACTTCCTGCCCACATCGGAGGGTGCTGAGGAGGCTTTCGTAGTAGCCGAGAGCATAGAGGAAGCCGTTGAGTTGGCCCGCAAGATGGAAGGATACGAGAATATCACAGCTGCCGAGCTGCGTCAGGACGAGGATGCCCTTGATACCTGGTTCTCGTCGTGGCTGTGGCCCATCTCTCTGTTTGATGGAATCAACGACCCCGACAATGCCGAGCTCAACTACTACTATCCCACTTCAGACTTAGTGACTGGTCCGGATATCATCTTCTTCTGGGTAGCCCGTATGATTATGGCTGGTTACGAGTATAGGGGAGACATGCCTTTCAAGAATGTATACTTCACCGGTATCGTACGCGATAAGTTGGGTCGCAAGATGTCGAAGAGCCTCGGTAACTCGCCCGATCCGCTTGACCTCATCGCCCAATATGGTGCCGATGGCGTGCGTATGGGTATGATGCTCTGCGCCCCTGCCGGTAACGATATCCTCTTCGATGATGCACTGTGTGAGCAGGGCCGTAACTTCAACAATAAGATATGGAATGCCTTCCGCCTTGTCAAGGGATGGAACGTAGATGCTACCATCGCCCAGCCCGAGGCTGCACGCTTGGGTTGCCAATGGTTTGATGCCACGCTTACCAAGACTGCCATTGAGGTGGATGACCTGATGAGCAAGTACCGCTTGAGTGAAGCCCTGATGGCCGTATACCGCCTGTTCTGGGACGAGTTCTCCAGCTGGTACCTCGAGATTGTGAAGCCCGCTTACGGCTGTGCTATCGACAAGCAGACCTACGATGCTACACTCCACTACTTCGATGCCCTGTTGCGCCTTCTCCACCCCTTCATGCCCTTCATCACCGAAGAGCTGTGGCAAGCTATCGAGGAACGCAAGCCCGGCGAAAGCATCATGACGCAAAGCATCAAGATCTTTGCCGACAAGTATGACGAGCAACTCATCGCCGATGTGGAGACCGCCAAGAGTATCATCAGCGGTGTGCGCACTATCCGTCTGCAGAAGAATATCGCACAGAAGGAGGCGTTGAACCTCGAAGTGGTAGGCACACATGACGTAGCCGTGTACAATGCCATCATTGCGAAGATGGGTAACCTCGGGGCTATCAATGTGGTTGAGGCTAAGAGTGATGGCACCTCTTCATTCATGGTAGGCACTACCGAGTATGCTGTTCCTCTGGGTAGCTTGATCGATGTAGAGGCCGAGGTGGCTAAGCTGCAAGCCGAGCTTACCTACCTTGAAGGCTTCCTCAATTCGGTGATGAAGAAGCTCTCCAACGAGCGCTTCGTGAGCAATGCCCCCGAAGCCGTAGTGGCAGCCGAACGCAAGAAGCAGGCCGATGCCGAGAGCAAGATTGCTGCGATAAAGGAAACTCTGGAGAACTTGAAATAAGAGGCCTCCCCCTATCCCCCTCCCAGAGAGGGGGACATTAATAATCTGTAAATTGTTAGTTTTGTAAATGAATTCAGAAAATAAGACAACTCGCGATCTCCGCACTTCCTCTCCCCTTTGGGGAAGGTTAGGTGTGGGGCTTCTTATCCTTGCCGTGCTCCTTGTCGGTGCCTTGGTGTTCTTAGGCATCCGCCTCAGTCAAGCCAACAAAGCCAACGAGGAGATGGTGCAACTGTTTGAGCTGGAGAAGCAGGAGATGGAGAACGAGTATAGCACCTTTGCCACCCAATATGATGAGATGCAGATACTCCTCACCAACGACTCGCTCGTGGCTCAACTGGAGCGTGAAAAGCTGCGTACCCAGCAGTTGCTCGAAGAACTGCGTGCCACCAAGGCCAGCAATGCTGCCGAGATAGCCCGTCTGAAGAAAGAGTTGAAAACCGTGCGTGCCGTGATGCGTAGTTACGTGATGCAGATAGACTCGCTTAACCAAGCTAATGAGAAACTCTCGAAAGAGAATAAGCGCGTGCGCACCCAATATGTGGAGGCGACTAAAAAGGTAGAGGTGTTGCAGGAAGAGGCCAAGAACCTCAGCGACAAGGTGACCCTTGCTTCACAGCTCGATGCCACGGGCATTGCTATCCATCCGCGCAACAAACGTGGCAAGGAAACAAGCAACGTGAAGAATATCGTCAAGTTTGCCATTGACTTCACTATCGTGAAGAACATTACGGCACCCACTGGCGAACGCACCATTTACGTGCGCATCACCAAGCCCGACGGTAGCGTACTCACAAAGAATAGTGGAGCCACCTTCGCCTACGAAAATACCAAACTCGAATACAGCATCAAGAAACTCATTGAGTACACCGGCGAAGAGCAGAGTGTTACCGTGTATTGGGACGTGGAGGAATTCCTCAACCCCGGAGAGTATACCGTATACCTCTTCTCCGACGGTGTGATGATAGGGGAACGTAGCTTCGTGCTTGAGTAAGCCGGAGCTACCGCTTCTTCCGTATGAGATAGTGGCACGAGGTGCTGAAGTAGTCGCGCACGTAGGGGAGCTTAGCTATTATGCCCCATAGCACCCGTGGCTTTAGTCCGAACTTCTTCTCGTAGTGGGGGTTGATGAAGTATAGCCTTCTGTCAATCAGCTCGAAGTCCGTATCGGCACTCAGCTTTTGGAAGGCCTGTATGGTCATGCGCGTACTTTTAATGTTCAGGAAATCCTTTATCACTCCTTCGGGTTCGCCCAAATGGCGTAGTAGCCATACGAACACACTACGCGGAAGCAGGTGGATGAAGGGACAACGCGATACGAACTTCGTACGTGCCACCTGCTGATGCCCACCGAAAGGCATACGCCAGGCGGGGAAGGCAATATATAACACGCCATCATCGGTCAGCAGTTCACGCAGACGAAGCATCAGACTCTTCTTCTCGGGGATATGCTCTATCGCATCGTGCAACATGATCAGATGATAACGCTCGTCGTCACCATACTGGTGGATGTCGGCACACGTAATCTTGGCCTCAAGTTGCTGTTGCGCAAAGATCCTTTGTGCCCAATCTATTGACAGCGGATCTATATCGACCCCACTCACCTGACATCCCATCCGTGCAAAAGGAGCTACATTGCCTCCTATGCCACAGCCTACCTCAAGCACCTTGAGGTGGGCATCGAACGTCAAGTCTGTATGTTGCTTTATGTAGGGAAGATAATACTTCTGGCACGATTCTTCACTCTCCGCAAAGTATCTTTCGTAATCTTTATGGCGTTCCTGCATGGCACTTCCGTCTTAGTTGCTGTTTTGCTTGGTTTTCACGATGTGGGTAGCCTCTTGGGTGGCATTGCGTACAGCAACCTGACGCACTACGGCCTCGGCCAGTTCCCGGAAAGCCGCTCCTGTCATCGTGTCATCGTTCAGCGCTACGGGATGTCCGTGGTCGCCACCCACGCAGATGCTTTGCACCACAGGTATCTGCCCTAACAGAGGTACTCCCATCTCTTCGGCCAAGCGCTTGCAGCCCTCGCGGCCAAAGATATAATACCTGTTGTCGGGTAGTTCGGCAGGGGTGAACCATGCCATGTTCTCTACCAGTCCGAGGATGGGGACATTCACCTTGTCGTTGGTAAACATATCGATGCCCTTGCGCGCATCGGCCAAAGCTACCTCTTGCGGAGTGCTCACGATGACAGCTCCTGTGATAGCCACGGTTTGGAAAGTGGTGAGGTGTATGTCGCTTGTGCCAGGCGGCAGGTCGATGAGGAAGTAGTCGAGGTCACCCCACGCGGCATCGCCGATGAGTTGCTTGAGCGCGTTGCTCGCCATGCCTCCACGCCAGATGGTGGCTTGGTTAGGGGCTACGAAGAAACCTATCGAGAGTACCTTGACACCATAGCTTTCGATGGGGATGATGAGGTCGCGCTCGTCGATTCGCTCGGCATAGGGACGCGCGTCCTCTACTTGGAACATCTTGGGGATAGACGGACCGAAGATGTCGGCATCGAGCAGTCCCACCTTATAGCCCAACTTGGCTAATGCTACAGCGAGATTGGCCGCTATGGTGCTCTTGCCTACACCGCCCTTGCCGCTCGACACGGCAATGATGTTCTTCACCTGCGGTAGCAGTTTCTCTACTTCGGGGCGTGCCTGCTGTATGGTTTTTACAGAGATGTCCACCTCTACCTCGGTGCCAGCTGCGAGTTTGATAGCTGCTTCGGCACTTTTGAGGATGGATTTCATGAAGGGGTCGGTGGGTTTCTCGAAGATAAGGGAGAATGATACCTTTTGTCCGTCGATACGGAGGTTGTCCTCCACCATCTCTGCCTCCACCAGATTTTTACCCGTGCCAGGGTAGCGTACGGTGGCCAACGCATCAAGGATAAGCTTAGGATATAAAGTCATTGGGGGTTACAATTTACCATTTACGATTGATTTACCATTTACCGACTTGTTTGTAATCCGCTTCGTTTGCTACGGTTATAGCTGCGGTAGTCATCGAGCTCTATCTCGATTTCAGGTTCCTGCAATGTTATGCCTTGGGGAAGGTGGAACTTGAGATACTTGATTGTTAAGCCGCGGTCGAGCCACTGCTGCTCGTAATAGGTGCGGATGTCTAATTCTGAATTCTGGATTCTGAATTCTTCGCTGCTGCCATAGATGTCAGTGCTATTCACCTCTACAGGTAGGTCATTGACTTTCACCAGCGCATCAGTATAGGTGTAGAGGAAGTTGCTGTCGGTCTTGAGGTGTATGATTCCATCAGGCTTGAGGAATGAGGCATAGCGTTGGAGAAAGGCCGTAGAGGTGAGGCGCTTGGTCACCTTTTTCATCTGCGGGTCGGGGAAGGTAATCCATATCTCGTCCACCTCGCCGGGACCGAAGAAGCGGTCAATAATCTCGATGTTCGTGCGCAAGAAAGCCACATTGCTCATTTCTTCACGGAGCGAGTCTGTTGCTCCCGTCCACATACGTGCCCCCTTGATATCTACTCCGATAAAGTTCTTTTCGGGATACATACGTCCCAATCCTACGGTATACTCACCACGTCCACATCCCAACTCCAGCACGATAGGGTTGTCATTCTTGAAGAATTGCTCGTGCCAGTGTCCCCTCATCTCGAAGGGTACCTGCTCGGCTACCGAGTGAGGGTACTCAAACACATGCGGATACGATGCCATGTCAGCGAACTTTGCCAATTTTCCTTTTCCCATTTTTTTAGGCTATTTTATTTTCTCCGCAAATTTACGAATAAAACATCATTCAGCAAAGAAGTATTTGCAGAAGTATCATGTCTGGTAAACGTTAAGTGACTTATACTATGAAATCCTGTTTGTATTTATAATGCGCTGTGAGGTTGGTCGATACGATGAAGATAGGTTCTTTTCATGAAAGGATACAAATGTTTAAAATGTTTTACTTGAGTGATACAGTTTGATTACCCAAGTGATACGGTCTTATCACTATAGTGATACTGCCGTCTCATTATAGTGATACAATCTATTCATCGGAGTTTCTGCATGTGGGGGATAAGGGGAGGCAATCAAAAAGGAGGAAAACAGTTGTTCTCCTCCTTCCTTTATGGTATCATGCAATGTGTGTTATTTGATGCCGAGCTTCTTGCGGATAGCCTTGGGCACAGCGTCCTTGTGTACCACGATGTTCATGGTCTTGTAGCGGGCAAATGCCTTTGAAGCATACCAGATGCCTTTGTAGGTGCCGCTCTCACCCCAAGAGTTCTTTACCATATAATACTCGTTGCCCATCTGGTCCTTGGCGATACCGTAGATTACCATGCCGTGGTCGTCTGTGGTCTCCCAGTTGTCGTAAGCAATCTGACGTTCCTCCTGTGTGCACCATTTCTGGGGCTGGGGTTTGTCGTTGAGCTTCTTCTCGGCGGGAGAGAGCTTGAGCCAGTGTGCCATGTCTGAACCGCTGAGCTCCTGAGCCTTCTCGGCATCGGGCATTACAGCCACACCGTTGCGGGTGAAGCCTGCCTCGCTCACGTCGCTACCCCATGCAATGGTGTAGCCCTCCATGATGGCATTGTCAAACACCTCCATCAGTTCGTCGATGGGGAGGTTGTATGACTGTGCCCAACGCCAGTTGTCCTGAATCTCAAGGACGAATGACTCATAGAAGGGGTGGTGTGTGTAAGAGGTGAGTGACACGTAGTCGTCGGCATTAAGTCCGGTAGACTCATAGTATGACTTCGGGGTATACTCCTTGCCGTCTACGGTGAATGTTTCGGGACGTACGCCGAGGTAGATGTCATGGATAGCCTCGATAGCCTTCTTCCACAGCGGAGTACCGTTCTCGTCGGTCTGCAGACTGCGATGCTTGCCTTCAGCGATTGCGGCTACTACGGCATCGCTCACGGCTGAGAGCTCGGTGTGGTTGCTCAGTGTGTCACCGTACATTACGCCGGGACGCATCTCTGATTCGGGTACAAGACCGAAAGTCTTCATGCCGTAAAGCACGTCGTAGAACGAACCTCCCTGTGAGAAGGAGATGTCGCCGTGGGTGCGTACTGCCTTGTCGGCACGGTCGAGATAGGTATTGTGTACGATGTACATCTCTGAGAAGTCGTACTCTCCCTTACCCATGCGGAGCAACTCGGCCTCCAGAAACGAGAGGGTAGAGTAGCACCAGCATGTACCGGCACGGTTCTGGTTCTTGATTGAGGTGATGGGGTTCTCCTTCACGGTGGTGAATACGAAGCCCTCGTCATTCTTCGCATCTTGTGCGAAAGCACTGAAGGTTGCTAAACCTGCGAGTGCGATAGATAAAAAGCGTTTTGTCATAGTTGTTGTTTTATTGGATTGATGGTTCTGCTTGTATTTGCGTGCAAAGTTAATCAAAAAAGTGCAAAGATGCTAAGATTCTGTGATTTTCTCTGTCATATCACAGCTAATTTTCATGATGCTGCATCCGGGGTAGCTGTTTTTGCTGTAGAGAGACAATCAAGTTCGGGGTTTCCGAAGTATTCTGTCTGCTTGTTGTGTTTTGTGTTGTTTTTTTCGATAATATTGTGTAAGTTTGCACTCATTATTATATAATAGGAGAGAATGCTCCTGTAATAATGCTTGATGAAAGGTGAAAAAGTTTTTTTGCTTATATGGATGGTACTGCTGGCACTTACTGCCTTCGCGGAGGGTGAAAAGGCTGTTACCGTGTTTGTGATAGGCGATTCAGCTATAGCCTATCCCATGCTTGTCATTAAATTTTATTTATCATAACCAAAACAAAGTAGACATGAAAAAAACAATCTTGACTGCGTTCGCTGTCTCAGCGCTTGCCCTCTCGGTAACCGCTCAGAACCATGAGCTCACCGTTGAAATGAAGAAGAATGGTGCGCCCATTCAGAAGACCATGTACGGTCTGTTTATCGAGGATATCAACTATGCCGCCGATGGCGGTCTGTATGCCGAGTTGGTGAAGAACCGCTCTTTCGACTTTCCTTACGCCTTCACGGGCTGGCAGGTTGCCGGCAATGTGGAGGTAAGGAACGACGGCCCCTTCGACCGTAACCCCAACTATGTGCGTCTGAAGAGCTCAGGCCATGGTCACAAGTGGACAGCCCTTCTCAATGAAGGCTTCTTCGGCATCGGTGTGGAGAAGGATAAGGAGTACCGCTTCACCTTCTATGCCCGTGTTCCCGAAGGGAAACAGAATGCCCGCATCCGCATGGAACTGGCCCAGCCCGTCACCAACCGTGAGGGGCAAGACTTCCTCAGCCGTGAGATTAACATTGCAGGTGATGAGTGGAAGCAGTACGAGATTGTCGTGAAGTCGCCCATGACTGAGCCTAAGGCACAGCTCCGTATCTTCCTCTTGGGCAACAATGCCGTAGACCTCGAGCACATCTCACTCTTCCCGGTTGATACATGGAAGGGTCGTAAGGGCGGTTTGCGTAAGGACCTCATGGAGGCATTGGCCGATATGAAACCCGGTTGCTTCCGTTTCCCCGGTGGCTGTATTGTTGAGGGTACCGACCTTGACACACGCTACAACTGGAAGAACACGCTCGGTTCCGTAGAGAACCGTCCGCTCAATGAGAACCGCTGGCACTACACCTTCCGCCACCGTTTCTTCCCCGACTATTTCCAGACCTATGGTCTCGGCTTCTATGAATACTTCCTCCTCTCTGAGGAGATTGGTGCTGAGCCTCTGCCCGTGCTCAATGTAGGTCTCTCGTGCCAGTATCAGAACAATGGCGAGCACGCTCACGTGGCAGTCGATGACCTCGACCCCTATATCCAGGATGCTCTTGACCTCATCGAGTTTGCCAATGGCGACACCACCACAGAGTATGGTAAGATTCGCGCCCAGATGGGTCACCCCGAACCCTTCAATATGAAGTATATCGGTATAGGTAACGAGCAGTGGGGCTCTGAGTACGTAGTACGCCTTGAGAAGTTTGTGGAGCGTCTGCGCAAGGCTCATCCCGAGATTGAGATTATCGGTTCGTCGGGTCCCAACTCCGAGGGCCGTGACTTCGACTACTTGTGGCCCGAGATGAAGCGCATCAAGGTAGACCTTGTTGACGAGCACTTCTACCGTCCCGAGAACTGGTTCCTCAGTCAGGGCAACCGCTATGATAACTACGACCGCAAAGGTCCCAAGGTGTTTGCAGGTGAGTATGCATGCCACGGTGCCAACGGCCGCAAGTGGAACCATTTTAACGCTTCGCTCCTCGAAGCAGCCTTCATGACCAACCTCGAGCGCAATGCCGACATCGTGCACATGGCTACTTACGCCCCCCTCTTCGCCCACGTTGACGGCTGGCAGTGGCGTCCTGACCTTATTTGGTACGATAACCTCCGCTCGGTACGCTCTTGCTCATACTACGTGCAGCAGATGTATGCCCACAATACCGGTACCCACGTGCTGAAAGCAACAGAGAAGGGTGTGGCTCTTGCGGGCAATGAAGGTCAGGATGGTCTCTTCGCCAGTGCCGTATGGGATGCTAATAAGCATGAGGTGATTGTGAAGGTTATCAACGTTTCGGATCAGCCGCAGGATGTGAAGCTCACCTTCACTGGTCTCAAGAAGAGTCAGAAGCCTCAGTTGGTAGATATCACCACCTACCACTCTGATGATCTATATGCAGACAATACCCTCGACAACCCCACTGCCATTGTGCCTCAGGTAATGGCTGCCGAAGACGTTGCGCTTGATGTGGCTAACGTGCCGGCCAAGACCTTTGCGATGTACCGCTTCAAGGTAGAGGGTCGCAAGTAGCAGTTCTCACCCTTGGGTTGCGGCAGGCATGCGCCCCTCCTCAGCCGGCAAGGGTATAAAACGAACGATAAAGACGAGAGGAGCTTGGTTCCTCTCGTCTCCTTTTAAACTATAGTAGGTGATTGTACGTATTCTTAGAAGCTGTTTGGACGAGTTCGTCTCTTGTCTCCTATTATATATAATGGATGTATGAGTGCATATATGCTATGTGTTGTGTGTGTTTGTAAGAAAGCGGTGTGTTGCGGTGCGTGTAGCTTGTCCTGTCTATGTCCGTTCTTTTTTGCTTCAAAAACATGTTTTGTAACATGAAAATGGCAAATTCCGCAAAAAGCTCAAATCTTGGTTTCTGATGTTGGTGCTGATAATCAGTGTTTTGTGATTTTTCTTAAAATTTCTTTCAAAAAAAGTTGGTAAAAGATTTGGTTTGTATGTGTAAAATGTGCTACCTTTGCATCCGCAATCGAGAGGGACACCCCTTGCGGTTGTTTAGAAGAAGTGTTCTTTGAAAGATTTTCCAT
>Ga0233360_1000013_pt1 | contig 90214 bp, 70 predicted proteins | sample ElkDunMinimDraft_20_FD_180671 | JGI IMG/M metagenome (GOLD analysis project Ga0233360, IMG submission 180671) | Fecal eukaryotic communites from dung pellets of Tule Elk in California, USA - Elk Dung A0 | ecosystem: Host-associated > Mammals > Digestive system > Large intestine > Fecal | place...
TTATATATAATGGAGGTAGTGTATATGCATATCGGCGTGAGGCTTCTCGTTGCTCGTTTCGACGAACAGGGCAATGCGAGAGCCTAATACTGTGAAGCGGGCAACAGGTGTATGGCTTCACGCTTTTTTTATTTTTGGCATTAATAGGAAGAACAGTGTGATGAAAAGAATATAATGTATAATCAACATGGAATTGAATGATATGAAAGGAAACCTCTCTGTCCGGCGACTCCTCCTTGCAGTCTCCCTGGTCCTCTTCGCCGGCCATCCCCTGTCTGCCGAGGAGAAGACGATGCTTGTCGTCTGGGCAACAGATGGCAGCAAGGCAAGCTATGCCTTGACGGAACATCCCAAAGTGACCTTCACGGAGACCTCCTTTGTCGTTACTTTGCACGGAGAAGAGACAAACTATCCATTGAACGATGTTGCACGCATCACCTATGAGAGTCTACCGGGGACAAGCATCAGTGAGCTTTGGCACAACGAGACACCGTTCACGGTCAGCGGCAATTACCTGCTGTTCTCTACATTGCAGGCAGGTAGTACGGTGGCGGTGTATACAGCCGGTGGTGTTCTCGTGCAGCAGGAGTCCATCGTGCAAGATGGCAGCTATGCCTTCCCGCTTCCCGACATTACCGCTGGAGGGTATATGGTCAGTATCAATGGTGTAACCTATAAGTTCCTGAAGCGATGAAACGGTTTCTTCTCTTCCTCTCGGCCGTCGTAATGTCCACGGCTATAGTTGTGGGTCAGAGCCATACGCAGTATAACTCGCTCTGTATATATGACAACACTTCCGACGCATCGCTGTATACTTGCGCCTCGGTGGACAGCATCACCTTCGAGCATCACGACGGTGCTCTCTGCCAGGTGGTGTGGCGCGGTGGTGAACGCACCGTGTCGCCTGTCATCACGGTAGACAGCATCTCCTTCTACAACCCTTATGTGGAGGGCATCGTCGAGATTGGCGATGGTATTGACATCTGGGACAAGGCCTACGTGACTCCTGTCGGCTACTTCACTTACAAATCTTCGCTTCCCGAAGAGCGCGGGGATATTGATAGTGACTCGTATGAGATACTCTCTTATGCCAACTTTGAAGATACACAGAGCGCCACTCTGATCCTTTCCAAAACCGACCGCCTTCCTGTATGGTTCTTGGTGGATTCACTTGCCTGCACGTTCGGCTATCTCCCCGAGGACTCGCTATGCCAAGTCAGCATAGGCTGTGACAGTGCCGTCGTGTGTGAGTTGGAGTTTCCCTACAACGATTCCATTGCATGTGATTCCAACCAATACGCCACCGATGCCCTAAAGCACTGCCTGTGGATAGTCACCTCGTTGCTTGATGGCCATACCGCCGGGTGTCAGGCATTGACAGATATCGTAGCCAAGTTCAAGTCACTCTTGACCGTAGAAGAGGAAGCGGCCGAGCCTAAACTTCCCAAGAAACGGATATGCCGGAAGCTTAAGGTAAAGATTGATGTTTACTATGGAGTCGGAGCCTGGACGGGAGGAGCCTACGATATAACCTCTTCCTCTGCAGTGCTTGAAGGGGCTGTCTATTGTGCCAGCGCACAGCGTGATAGCGCTTCTGTCTATGGCATCATTTGCGATGAGCACCCCGACAGTCTGACGATAGAGAGCGCAAGTCATAATGTGGCAGGTTATCAAGAGCGACTTAGCTTAAGGTACAAAGTTCGCGTTCCCAATCTCAAGCCCGACACCACCTATTATTACCGTGCATACGTCCGTATCAAGAAAGGGAAGAATGACCTGCAATATAGCTATGCGGACGATAAGGCAGCCAATGCCGCGTATGGTAAAGTGAGGAAGTTTACGACTAAAGAGGCGGGACTCTGTCCCGACCACAACCATCCCCACATGATAGACCTTGGTCTGCCGAGTGGTACGAAGTGGGCATGTTGCAATGTTGGTGCCGATGTCCCTGAGGGTTACGGTGGTTACTATGCTTGGGGTGAGACGGAAGAAAAGAATCGTTACGATTGGGATTCCTATAAATACTCTATAGATACTGATGATGATGGTCTAAAAGATACGTGTCAGAACATCGGTTCCAACATCAGCGGCACCTCCTACGATGTCGCCCACGTGAAGTGGGGTGGTGGTTGGCACATGCCCACCAGAGATGAGATCAAGGAGCTTTGTGAGAAGTGTTCTTGGGAATGGACTACGGTCAACGGTGTCAATGGTCAGAAGGTTATTGGTTCTAACGGTAACTCTATCTTCCTCCCCGCTTCGGGCTATCGTGGTGACCCCTTGGGTGAAAATGGTCGTGGTGGGTACGGAAACTATTGGTCTGCTACGTTAGATGAGAGCAACAGTAATTACGTGTACATTCTTTACTACTACAGCAAATGCTGTTACTGGGATGTCGATTACCGTAACTGCGGCTACACCGTTCGTCCCGTCACAGACTCCGTTACGGCGGATATACCTTATCCGCCGTTAACGAGTATCAGGGTCTATGACCCGCAATAGCTTCGAAAGGGGCAGAGCCCCCTACCTCAGTCCCCTCGGATTCCGAGGGGACGAGAGAGGCCGAGAGGTCTCCCTAATCAAGGTGAACGAGGTAAACACGGTAAACTCCCTTGTTTCTTATTTTGTAGGAGCTGGCGCGGGAGGCTCTATATATAGGGGTAATATTATTAATTATATATATTAAGCTCTTTCTTCTTCCTGAAAGCAGGTGAGTTGACCGAGTTTACCGAGTTTACCTGCCGAAAAATGGCAGTGATTTCAAGGCTGGAAATCTGCGCACCAGTTAGGCTGCAAATGTTTCCCAACTGGGCTGCAAAATCGAGGGGATTCAGTAATCCGCAAAGTGTCTACAACTGCTACAAGATGTACTTTATAGGATGCTTACACAAATTCTACAACACAATGCTCTTCATGGCATTGGCTTTCACCAAATAAAAAAAGGAGGATTGTTCCTCCTTTTTTATTGTATGTGATCAGATATCCTGCTATTTGTCAACTTGATAGCCTGCATATGTGGCACTATTCATAAAGGTCAGTGCTGTGCCTACAAGCAGCGTTTCGCCATAGGAACGCACATGCAATGAACCGCCATCAAGCGTCAAACTGCCATCAGTTTCGATACCGTGGGAGCGAGAGTCGAGCGCATTATGCTTATGGTTAGCACCCGAAGCTACCACAGTCACGGTGCTGTTTTTCAACGTCACATTGCCAATATTGTTGATACCCTTGCCGCCAGTGCCAGTACTCTTAAGTCCGACAATCATATTCTCCATTTTCAGCGTACCTTTACTGCGTATTGCTGCGGCAGAAGAGAGTTCCTGAGTATCTGCCTCGTAGAGTGCATTGCCCTCGGTGAATGCAGTAAGCTTGCCGCCTGTGAGCGACATATTTCCCTCGCTCATTACCGCTTTGGCACCAGCGCCCTTGGCCGTAGTCTGCACGATACCTCCCGTCATGTTAAGGCTCGACATGGCACGCACTGCATGACCCTTCTCACCTGTAGTGGTAATCTTGATGAGGCCGCCTTTGATATCTATATATGGAGTGATTAACGGGTCAATATTGCCGGCATCATCGCCTTCATAAGAGGCTGTGATACCTTCATCAATGGCATTGACTATGAGCTTGCCGCCACCAATCTCGACGTAGCCTTTACCTATATCGAGGCCGTCCTGCTGAGCTGTCACATTGACCGTGCCACCGTACATGATGAAGCAGTCGTTGGTGTTGATGCCATCACGAACAGAATTCACTGTGATGTTACCGTTACGCATACGTACATAGTCGTCGCTCACGATGCCGTGGCCTCCTACGCTCTGCACAGCGAGCGAACCGTTACCACTGAATATGAGCTGACCTTCGCTGAAGAAGGTGCCTTTCTGGTCTTCACCGGTAGTCATGGTGTAGGTGGTGCCATCGGCGAGTTTATTGGTGGTGCCGTCGGCAAGCTCCACCATGATGGTCTTGCCCGACTGGATATTGATGGCGGCTCCCGTAGGATTGGTGATATCTACACCGTCCATCGTTACCTGCGTTTTATAGTTTGAATAAAGTTTGAATGATCCGTTTGTGGTGGTCCCCTTCAACGTATAGGCGATATTCTTCTTGGTAGAAGATACTATCACGTGAGCGCCCGTCACTCTCGACATCACGCCACTCACCGTACCGCTTACCGTGGCCTTATCACCATCATAAGTAATCGTAACACGACTCGTCGGGGTATAGTTCTCTATAAAGTCTCCATAGTCGCCGTCAGCAGCATCGGTAATGACCTTTTCCGCGACCTCGGTGTAGGAGGTATCGTCGGTAGGGTCGATGGCTACGTCGACATGGGCACCGTCGTAGCTGTATTGGTTTTCGTAAGACCAAGGATCGGAAAATTCTATGGCTTCAATGCCATCAACGGCATAGCTCACAGAAAACTTCTCACCCAGCGATCCATACGCTTCACCATTATTGATGATATACAACACAGTTCCCTCTTCATTGAAAAACATCTCTGTTCCAATACCAGGGAACTTTGCAGATGTACCATCTTTACATATCACACAGAAATCAGCAGGTGCCGCAAGATCAGCCCATGACATTAATGTTGTCAACAAGGCACAAGAAAGAAGTATCAATCGCTTCATTGCTTCACAAATTTAAGGGTTTCACTTCCAACAACAACCATATATATACCTGCGGGCAGATGTGCTACACTTATAGTAGATGACGCTATCGTCTGTAGGTGCGACAGTACACGACTTCCATTGACATGATACACAACAACAGAAGTTCCAACTGGAGAATTTACAGACAGTTCTTCACAATCGGAAGAGTAGGCCACAACTTTATTTTTTTGTATTTTATCCACTGAACCTGTTATATAAAAGAATAGCTTCTCTACATCCTTTATATTAAAAGTTCCTACAACATTTCCATCGTAATGGAAAAGCATCTGCCCGTTAGAGAAAGTTATTTTTGCATTGTCGTAAGGATAATGCCCATACTCTGTCGTCTTATCCGCCGTAACTACAGCAATCTGCTGCGCTCTCACCTGCGCCACTCCCAAGAGCAGCAATGCAAGAATCAAATAAAGATTTCTTTTCATAATTCTCGTATCTTATGATTAGAGTTCGATAGATGCACCTACGCCCAAGATATGACCGCTGATGTCATCCACATCGTTATAGTCCTGATAACGATAGAACAGCGTCAGCTTGGCATCCTTAGTCACCTTATAATCGGTACCAACAGTATAGCGTATCTTGTCAAACTTCATCGCATCGTCCAATTGATTGTATACCTCCACCTCTGCATAAGGTTCAAACTTCGACTTCTTGATATCGTAGCTTACCGACAATCTGGAGCGTAGCTTATGGTCATCCTTGGCCAATTTGTCATCAATCAGCAGTTCGGGCACATCGTCCCACATATCAAAAGCGGGGTGGTAGCCATACCGTTCACGTTCACACTGTGCGGCCATTCTATGGGTAAACTGATAGCGCTCGCGGAGCGAGAACTTAAAACGGTTCCACTTGAAAGAGCCTGTCAGCGATGCTGTGGCACGATGGCGGGTATACCAATAAGGTGCATCCACATTCTTGTGCTTAGGCACGGTGGGGTCCTCATCGCGATACTTTATCTCGGTCTCTGCAGGATTGTGCATCGACATGATGACATAGCCTATATCGGCCTTAAGGAAGGGTACTTTCTTGTTCTTGTACGACAAGTTGAGTCCAGCTGTAAAACGCTCTACCTCAGAAGAGTGCTGATGAGTACGGTATTCACCCTCCATTGAGAGTTCAAACTGTTTGTTCAGCTTGGTAGACAATTCCAAACTCTCCCACACACCAAAGTCACTCTGCGCCCAAGCAGTACTTGCAGCCAGTAGCAGGCATCCGATGCCTAAAATTCGATTTCTTTTATTCATAGCTGTTTAATGTTTTCGCAGCAAAATTAGGTCACAATTCTGAAAAGATTCTGAAAAATCAACTCATTTTTGGCAAACGACCTACGTGATCCACACTATTTATCTCATTAGTCAGCGGTTCGTAATACACCTTCACCATAGCTGTGTCTCTGGAGAAATCGATGGCTCCTACTTCTACGCGCAAGATATTTAGTCCTGTACGTTTCTTGAGATCCTCTATCAGCTCAGCCTCATTCTCGGGTGTAATAAGGTGGATATTATCGTACTGCACAAGTTTGCTTGCCACATGCTTCACCCAACGGTTGCTTTCAAGCGCCCATATAGAGATAATGAAGAGCAGGTTGGTAGCCAGCAGTTCTACATAACTGATGCTGGTAGCCAAACCGTTGATGGCGCTCACGGCAATGATGAGGAAAAGGTAAGTCATCTCACGGATGGGTACCGACTCGGTTCGGTAGCGGATGATGCCAAAGATAGCAAACAGACCGAGAGCAAAACCGATCTTAAGTTTCACACCGCCCATGAGGAAGATGAGCAGGAACACACTGATAGATATCAGTATGAAGGTGAAGAAGTAGTCGCGACGTTTGCTCTTAGGATAGTAGAACACACGCACAATAAGCGCGATAACTGCCGTGTTGAGTACGAAGCGGATAAGCAACTCGGTCAAAGCACCCCAGTCGGCCCACATGGAGGTCATCAGCGCATCTGCCAACGGTTGCACATCCATATCCATCTCTTCGGCTGCCATGGCGAGAGCATTGGTCCCACCAGCAATAAGGTTTAACAGGTTTCCCATAGTTTAATGATTATTTAATAGTTTATTTATTTTTACAAATCGCGGTTTGAAGTTACCTTGCCTAAGCTCCGGTTTGGTAAGTGCCGAGCCTATGCAGTACTTGCTGAATCCTGAGGGCTTGATACGCAACTCGCGCAACATGCTCTTCACAGGGGAATACACATTGCCGTCGCGTTTGAGTTCGATGATAACCAGACGGTCAAAGGTGTCTTCAATATCGGTCTCCCAGTGATGAAACTTTACATGGCAATCGATGGTTAGGCGTTCGGTTTTTGCCATATTGACCAGCGTGATGCGCTCAAAGCGGTTCTCTACCTTGGGTACAAGATCGTTGAGCGAGTAGTTGGCATGCTTGGCCAGCAGGGTGTCACCCCCATCTTCGTGCAGGGAATGTATGCTGCCCACGGTCATACGCTTTTTCTTGGTACGCCCGTGATTGTTCTTGTTCTTTACCTCCAGGAAAGTATCACCCGAATCGAGATAGGTACGCACACGCACCTTCTGACGTACGATACGGCCGTTATGATGCATCGTGTACATTTCCTCATCGGGGGTATCTAAGTAAATGGTGTGGTAGCGGTTATATCGTTTGCCTTCAATCTGCTGCACCATATATTTCCCTTGCGCCATAGCGAGCAGTTGCTGCAACTGGTCTATCGTAGCGAGATACTTCTTGTCGATACGGTTCATCAGCTTTATATCCTTCATCTCGGAAAGCGAGATGGGTGGCAGTTTATCGAGCAGTTGCAATATCTGTTGTTCCATAGTATATAGCCATACAAGACGAATTTATGCAAATGTAGCAACTTATCCCAAACTCTGAAACAAAATTGCCAAAAAAACGTGTATTTTACCTTTATTTATTTATATATAGCAGAAAACTGTTGCAAAAAAAGAAAAAACCGACTACCTTTGGCTACGGAAAACTTAGAAACATACAAACTTAAAAACTCAAATATTATGCAGGAATATCTGAACGAAGCACAGGAGATGATGGAAATGGCCATTCTCCACGTTGAAGACGAACTCGCCCGCATCCGTGCCGGCAAAGCCAACACCCGTATCCTCGATGGCATTCGTGTAGACTCTTACGGTACTATGGTACCCTTGACTGGTGTCGCCTCCATCACCACCCCCGATGCACGCACCATTGCCATCAAGCCTTGGGACAAAAACATGTTCCGCGTCATCGAGAAGGCCATCATTGACTCTCCCGTAGGTATCACTCCCGAGAACAACGGCGAAATCATCCGTCTCGGCATACCTCCTCTCACAGAGGAACGTCGTAAACAGCTGGCCAAGCAATGTAAGGAAGTAGCGGAAAATGCCAAGATAAGTGTCCGCAATGCTCGTCGCGACTGCATCGACTCACTGAAGAAGGCTGTTAAGGACGGCATGCCCGAAGATGTTCAGAAGGACGGTGAAGAGAAGCTCCAGAAACTGCACGACAAATACATCAAGAAGGTGGACGAGCTCTATGCAGACAAGGAGAAGGAGATCATGACCGTATAAAACGAGATGAAAGTTGGAAGATGAAAGATGAAAATCCCTTCACGTGAGCATATCTATGCATAACGATGTGACTTTCATCTTTCATCTCTACACTTTCTACTTTTATCATGCTTGGGCTTGTAATCAAGAATACCGGAAGCCAATACATTGTGAAGACCGATGAGGGGAGCTTCATCGACTGCCGCATCAAAGGTAACTTCCGACTCAAAGGTATCCGCAGCACCAATCCTGTGGCCGTCGGCGATCGGGTGACAATTAATACACCCACCGACGGCACGGCTTATATCACCGACATTGAAGAACGTCGTAACTACATCATACGTCGTGCCTCGAACCTCTCCAAGCAGTCACACATCCTTGCTGCCAATGTCGATATGTGCCTGCTCATCGTCACCATCAACTATCCCGAGACCTCTACTGTTTTCATCGATCGCTTCCTCGCCACAGCCGAGGCCTATCGTATACCCGTACACATCGTGTTCAACAAGGTAGACCGCTACGATGAAGCCGAGCGACACTACCTCGAAGCTATCGTGCACCTCTACCGCGCCATCGGCTACGAGTGTTCCTGCGTGTCGGCTCTCAATGGCGATGGGCTCGATGCCGTGCGGGCCTCGCTTGCAGGCAAGACCACCCTGCTCTCTGGAAACTCCGGTGTCGGAAAGAGCACTCTTATTAATGCCCTGCTGCCCGACCTCCACCTGCGTACAGCAGAAATCTCTGAATACCACAACAAGGGCATGCACACTACCACCTTCTCCGAGATGTTTCCCTTTGGTGACAGCGGTTGGCTCATCGACACTCCCGGTGTGAAGGGCTTCGGCACCTTCGACATGGAGGAGGAGGAAATCAGTCATTACTTCCGCGAAATATTCGCCGAGTCGGCCCACTGCCGCTATGGCAACTGTACCCACACCCACGAACCTCATTGTGCTGTGCGCCAAGCCGTAGAGGAGTGCCGCATCAGTCAGTCACGCTATGCTTCTTACCTCAGCATGCTCGACGACAAGGAAGAGGGCAAGTACCGTGAGGGGTATTAGTTCTATTTAATATAAAAGCAATGCTTTGAGAGAAGCCTGCCAACTTTCATCAAGAAAATAGAAACCCACATGCCTACTATCCGAGCAGCCCTCTTCGACCTCGATGGAGTCATCATCGACACCGAGAGCCAGTATTCTGAGTTCTGGGGAGCCATCGGGCGTGAGTTCCGTCCCGATGTACCCGACTTTGCCGAACGCATCAAAGGCACCACGCTTGAGAGTATCTATAACAATTGGTTCGCTCACCTACAGGACAAACTGCCTGAGATAACACGCCGCCTCAACGACTTTGAGCGGCAGATGCAGTATCCTTATATTAATGGAGCATGCGACTTCATCAAGACATTGCGCAAGGCTGGCATCAAGACGGCCATTGTCACTGCCAGCAACGATCAGAAGATGCAGGGAGTATACCGTGCACACCCCGAACTGGCCTGTCTTTTTGACCGCATACTCACTTCCGAGGATTATGCTGCTGGTAAGCCGGCTCCAGATTGCTACTTGGAGGGTGCCCGCGGATTTGGTCTGTCCCCCGAAGAGTGTGTGGTGTTTGAAGACAGTATCAACGGTCTGCGTGCCGGGCGCGAATCTGGCGCTTACGTCGTGGCGCTCACTACCACGAATCCCCTTGAAGCTGTGGCACCGTTGGCACATACGGCCGTAAAGGACTTTGAAGGACTTACGTTAGACATTATACTGCGTTTGCTTACTGTTTAATAGTATCCCAGACAGACAATGCCATTGTTCTACATATTCAATCATGGTCGTTTGCTCGTACAGCATACGGGCGACTCCTATTATATATATAGTGGGGTGGGGTGTCCTGTATTCATTCAATGCAGCGAGCCGCATCTTTTTGAGCAAACGTCCCATGCTGCATGTTACGTATGCCACACCGAGGAGGAACACTTGCCCGATGGTTATGAGTGGACCGACCTACGTGCCAGCTACTATCTGCTTCCATCACACATATACCGGCAGGCGGGCAAGGCGGCCGAAATACTCTACTTTGACACTCACCACCGCTATTGCGGAATATGTGGTGGCCCAATGGAGTGGCATACCCCAATCAGCAAGCGATGTGCAGACTGCGGGGAAGAGGTGTGGCCACTGCTCAGTACGGCGATTATCGTTTTGGTGCAGCGTGGCGACGAGGCACTACTGGTGAAGGCAAAGAGCTTCCGACGCGACTTCTACGGCCTGGTGGCTGGCTTCGTCGAGACGGGCGAGTCGCTCGAAGAGTGTGTTCGACGTGAAGTGCGCGAAGAAACAGGGTTGGAGATTGCCGACATACGCTACTTTGGCAGTCAGCCGTGGCCCTATCCGATGGGGCTGATGGTGGGTTTTCGCGCCAACTATGTGAGTGGCGATGTCATTCTTGCCGATGGCGAACTGCGTGAGGCGGCCTTCTTTACCCGTGACAACCTGCCCACCATCCCTGAAAAGCTGAGCATGGCACGAATGCTTATTGACGATTGGGTAGGGGAGAGCAGAAGTTAGGCTGCACTTCAGAATTTCCCAAATAAATTTGGAATTTCATTCGGTTTGCACTACCTTTGCAGCCGATTTCTAAAAAATACATTTATTAATTAACAAAAAACAGAGTATGAATCAGTACGAAACCGTTTTCATTTTGACTCCCGTTTTATCTGATGTTCAGGTAAAGGAAGCGGTCGAAAAGTTCAAGGGTATTCTTACCGCTGAGGGCGCTGAGATTATCAATGAAGAGAATTGGGGTATGAAGAAATTGGCATACCAGATTGAGAAGAAGTCAACAGGCTTCTACCAGTTGCTTGAGTTCAAGGCTGAGCCCACAGTAATTGAGAAGTTGGAGTTGAACTTCCGTCGTGACGAACGCGTAATCCGCTACATCACTGTCAAGCTTGACAAGTATGCAGCCGAGTATGCAGCTAAGAGAAGAAGTGTTAAACAAGCTAAAGCAGAGGAGGCATAATCATGGCACAGCAGAATGGTGAAATCCGTTACTTAACTCCCCCTACCGTAGATGTTAAGAAGAAGAAATACTGCCGTTTCAAGAAGAGCGGTATCAAGTATGTAGACTACAAGGATCCCGAGTTCCTGAAGAAGTTCTTGAACGAGCAGGGTAAGATTCTTCCCCGCCGTATCACCGGTACTTCTCTGAAGTTTCAGCGTCGTGTGGCTCAGGCTGTAAAGCGTGCCCGCCACTTGGCTCTGCTCCCATTTGTAACTGATATGATGAAATAATTAAAAGGAGGAATTTAGCATGGAACTTATTTTAATTGAAGACGTAGCTGGTTTGGGCTACAAGAACGACATCGTTTCAGTGAAGAAAGGTTATGGCCGTAATTATTTGATTCCTCAGGGTAAGGCTGTCATCGCATCAGAAAGCGCTCGCAAGGTGTTGGCTGAGAACTTGAAGCAGCGTGCTCACAAGTTGGCTAAGATCAAGGCCGATGCCGAAGAGTTGGCTGCAAAGCTCGCTCCCGTGTCATTGACCATCGCTACCAAGGTAAGTGCTACCGGTACTATCTTTGGTGCTGTAGGCAACATCCAGATTGCCGAGGCTTTGGCTAAGCTTGGTTTCGAAATCGACCGCAAGACTATCGTAGTTAAGGAGACAGTGAAGGAAGTTGGTTCTTACACCGCTACCGTAAAGCTCCACAAGGAGGTTTCTGTAGAGATTCCTTTCGAGGTTGTTGCTGAGGAGGCTTAATTAGCGCGAGGTACTATAAAAGAACAAGAGAGGGTATGTCACAGACATACCCTCTCTTGTTCTTTTGTATCCCGAACTTACCTGATATATAATTCGCATGATTGATGATGAATGACATCGGTCGGGTCTACTGACTGTCACTGTCCGTCGTTGAACTGGGATACAGTGTGCTGTCCTGTATTAGCTCGATGGGCTTGATGGGCTCTTCATTACTAATCATTTCGCCCTCTATATATATGCGTATGGGCGACTGGCGTCCGTTGTTGTGGATGGTGATGCTCTTGCGGAACACACCGGGACGACGTCCCTTGCCGTTGTACGTAACGGTAATCTTTCCTTTTTCGCCTGGTTGGATAGGTTCAAGTGTATACTCGGGTACGGTGCATCCGCACGATGCATTGGCCTGATGGATGATAAGTGGTGCTTTGCCCACATTGGTGAATACAAACTCGTGGGTCACTACCGCCGTGTCTGCGGCAAATACTCCAAAGTTGTGGCGAGTCTTCTCGAACTTCATCTCGCCCTTGTTCTTCGGCTTCACCTCTTCTTGGGAAAAACCGGCAACTGCTACGAGTAGCATTGCTGCCATTAAAAAGTGCTTCTTCATCATATAATCAGTTTCTGTTTACTTGTTTCACTCCTTTCACCGTACGCAACTTCTTCACTAAGGCCTGCAGGCGGGCATTCTCCTCAATCATTACGGTGAGCGTGCCAGAGAAGAGGCCGTCGTGTGAGTTGATGCTGATTCCCCGTAGTTGTATGTTCTCCTCCTTCGAGATGATGGAGGTGATGTTGTTCACGATGCCGATGTCGTCGTGCCCGATGACGGTGAGCGTGATGGGGTAGAGCGAGCCCTTGCTCTTGCCTGCCCAGCGGGCCTTCACCACACGGTAGCCGAAGCGCGAGTGCAGGTCGGGAGCATTGGGGCAGTCGCAACGGTGTATCTTGATGCCGCCTCCTGTGGTGACAAAGCCGAATACCTCATCGCCGTAGATGGGATTACAGCAACCGGCTAACTTGAAGTCGATACCCTTGAGGTTCTGGTCTATCACGAGCACATCGCCCGAGAAGCTTTGCTTGAGTTGTTCGTCCTGCTGCATGCTGTAGCCCTCGGCACTGCGCACGGTCACTTCGTGTGGCTCGGTCACCTGCTCTATGGCCTGCACGTAGCGGTCGATAAACTGGTTCACATCGAGCGAGCCATCGGCAATCTTCTGATAAAATTCCGTCACCTGCTTGTAGCCCATCTGGCGGATAAGGCGCATCATCGTGGGCTCATCGTATTCTATCTTGCGGTTCTTGAACTTGCGTTCTATGGTCTCGCGGGCAAAGGCTGCCTGGCGCGACTCTATCTCCTTGAGGCTTTGGCGTATCTTGGTGCGTGCCTTCGAGGTGGTGACAATGTCGAGCCAGCCCTGCTTGGGTGTCTGTGTGCTCGAGGTGAGTATTTCCACCTGGTCGCCATTGCTGAGTACGTGTCGCAGTTGGGCGTGCTTGCCATTGACTTTCGCACCTGTGCAGCGGCTGCCTACATTGGTGTGTATATGGAAGGCAAAGTCGAGCACCGTGGCTCCGTGGGGCAGTTTGAAGAGGTCGCCCTTGGGGGTGAACACGAACACATCGTCCTTGTAGAGATCCATCTTGAACTGGTCCATCAGTTCCAGTCCGTCATCGTCTGTGTGCTCCAGTGCCTCGCGTATGCTCGTGAGCCATTCGTCGAGTCCTGTCTCGCTCTTCACACCCTTGTAGCGCCAGTGGGCAGCCAGTCCACGCTCGGCAATCTCGTCCATGCGCTCGGTACGTATCTGCACCTCCACCCACTTGCCTTCGGGACCCATCACTGTGGTGTGCAGCGATTCGTAGCCGTTGCTCTTGGGTATGGAGAGCCAGTCGCGCAGGCGTTTGGGGTTGGGCTGATACATGTCGGTCACGATGGAGTAGGCCTGCCAGCACTCCTGCTTCTCTTTCTCATACTCCGAGTCCAGAATGATGCGTATGGCGAAGAGATCGTAGATACCCTCGAAGTTGGTCTTCTGCTTCTTCATCTTCTGGCTGATGGAGTGGATGCTCTTCGTGCGGCCCTTGATATGATACTTGAGTCCCGCTGCGGCCAGCTTCTTGTCTATAGGCTCGATGAATGCTGCGATGTACCTGTCGCGGGCAGCCTTGGTGGCATTGAGCTTCTCCTTGATGTGGTAGTACATGTCGTGCTGCGTGTACTTGAGCGAGAGATCCTCCAGTTCCGACTTCAGCTTATACAGGCCCAGCTTATGAGCTAATGGAGCATATAGATAGGCCGCCTCATTAGCCACTTGCAGGCGTGCCTCGTCGTTGTCGCTATCCTTGATTTGGCGCATCGTGTTCACACGGTCGGCAATCATGATGAGTATCACGCGCATGTCTTCGGCAAAGGAGAGCAGTAGATTGCGGAAGTTCTCCGACTCTATGGAGGGGTTCTTCTCGTACAAGCTGGCTGTGCGTACCAGTCCGCGCAGTATACCTGCCACGTCAGAGCCAAACTGTGTAGCCACCTCCTCAAAGGTGATAAAGTCTGCCTTCACGATATCGTGGAGCAGGATACTGATAATGGCTGCTCGGCGCATGCCCATCTCGTCGGCCACGATGATGGCCGTCTGCAGGTCGGTGATGATAGGGTTGAGCCCGAAGCTGTCGCGTCGGAGATACCCCTCACCAATAGCTGCGGTGAGGAGTGTGGTCATACGCTCCTTGTCCTCGGGATGCAAGCAGTCGCCCGAGAGCTCCTGTAGCCGCCCTTTCAGTTCCTCTAACTGGCTCTGCTCGTTCGGAGTGAAGAATGCTATATCTCTTGTCTCGCTCATAGCTTGTGTACCTATTTATATATATAATCAACGACAAAGGTACGCATTTTCCCACAAATGACATCTGCCATATCGTATATCTTAATATCTATTGATGTTTTTTATCATCTGATGATTGACTTTGGTCATCAGTGAAGGCAAATTTAGTCACCTCTGTCGGAAGTTCATCGTGCAACGTTGCTTTGTGTGGGCTAAAACGATGCTTTGTGGCTGGTGATACATCGTTTCATGTTCCTCTTCCGGCACCGTTTCCAGTAGTTTCAAATTAGAACCTATTTGTAATACTTGTCAATGCCACCGTATCCTATAATCAGTATGTTCTCGCGGGTTTTCTTGATGAAACTGTCGATGCGTTTCTTAAACTCTTCGGGACGTTTCCGGGCAGCATCGATGTAAGCAATGCGGATGCGCTTGTAGGATGGAGTGAAACGGTTAAAGTTGTTCCACGCCATGTTATCCTGTTTGACTGCAGCGATGATGTCTTCCGGGAAAACATAGGGCGAACGGATGATGCCGAGGACCCGTTCACGCACGCTCGGGTGTATCAGTCCTTGCTCTTCAAGCCATATTAGCCGTTCTATGTTCGGCCTTGAATAGGGACTGCCAGGTCTGCGTGGCGTAAACCGCTGTGCCCTATGGGTAGCGTCGATGTTCTTGACTACTCCATCAATCCATCCAAAGCACAGTGCCTCCTCTACGGCATCGTTATAGGGCAATGCCTCCTCCCTGGCCGCTTTCATCGGGAAAACGAACCATACATCCTTTTCCTTGTCGAAGTTTGCCGAGAGCCAGCTTCTCCACTCCTCTCTGCTGCTGGTATAAATAGTATTCATCGGAGCAAAGGTAATCGTTTGGATTCATACAAGCAAATGCATGTCTTCATTTTTATGTCCTCGCGTTTTTTTTTGCCGTCTTTTAAGGAAAGCTGAAGTATGAGAGGAGGGTGTGTCGTCTTGAAAGGGTACAAAAGTCCTCCATTGCGCTGACACACCCTCTGTCTTGTTGGCTGTTATGCAGTCTTCTGGGCTATATAGAATACGTAGCCGTAGTATGCTTTGTACTTGCTGTATAGCTCTGCTTCGCGGCGTTGGTTGTTGATGAAGTCTTTGGCGGTATCATTGTTGGGATACCTGCTTAGGAATATCTCCTGTGCTCGACGCTGCGGGACGTAATAATTTTCGGTCCAGCACTCATCGGGTAATACAAATGTAGCTACTAAGCGATACCCATTTCGCTGTATCTGTGCTATTTTGTTTCCGATGGAGTCTATCTCGGTGTAGGCATCTTGCCAAAACTGCTCTATCTCTTCGGGGCGTTCATCGGTAAGCCATGATACCTCACTGATAGCCACATATCCTCCAGGCTTGATGTACTGATGCCATTCGTGTAGTCCACGCTCAAAGCCGATGTTGTAGATAGCGCCTTCTGACCATATGATGTCAAAAGACTCCTTTTCGAAGGGTAAGGCATCCATTGAGCCAACGATGGTCTGTATCCTTTCCGATACCTCTTCGCTGAAAGCTCTGCAGGTGAGTCTGTCGAGGAAGTCTGGGAAAAGGTCCAGTGCTACGATTTCCGCTTGGGTCTCTTGGGCAAGGATAATGGCCGAGGAGCCAGTGCCGCATCCCAAGTCGGCAATCCGGGCTTGGGAGGCAAGCGGAGCGATGAAGCTGAGTGCCTGCCGTGTGCAGATGTCACTTCCTGGACCTTGGCGGTTGATGCTGGAGAAATATTCGCAGATGAGTGAATAGTCAAATTCGTGGATTGAATGATTATTTTCGTTATTGTTCATAATTTCTTCTTTTTATAGATATATAATTCTTATAGGGCAACAACAATTGCTGTCCTAAAACCAAGTTGCTCAGTCGATGGAGACAATACCTCAACAGCGACTGTTATGCTACAATATCCGAAAGCACTTTAATCATCCAACTGCAAAGGTATGAAACTTACGGATATGATTAAAGTCAATTTCTTGTTTTTCTTCTGCCTAAAGTCGAAAATAATGTCGATTTTCCGTAACAGCCATTTTTATTGTAACTTACGTTTCGGCTTATCGTAACTTAAGAGCGGTAACGGCCTTAACTTACGCCTCGTAATTGCCTCAAAGCTTCTATATTCCGGAAATATAGGATATGGCGGGACGTAAAAGACAAAGATGATGGATGAATGAGTTTGAGGAACGTGAAACTTTCCAAGAGTTTACGCACCATCGAGAAGGCTACATTCGTCGGGGACTTATAATCTCCAAGCCTCCAACTCGGCGAGGGCACGTCGATAGTCGCGGTCGGCACTGAGGCTGCGGTCGAGGTAGTCGTAGTAGAGCTCTATGCCTTGCAGATATTCGAGTACGGAGATGAATCCTTCGTCCATGGCGCGAGCCAGCATCTCGCTGTTGTTGGCCTCGGCGAGGGCACGTCGGTAGAGGTCGGCTGTATGCTGCAGTCCGGCTACACGCTCATAGCTTGCTTGCAATTGGTTGCGTAGTTGCAGTTCGGCATCGGCTTCGCGAGCCTCGGCTGCACTGAGCGCGGTGCGTGCCGCGCGCACCCGGTTCTTGTTGGCCCAGAGAGGGAGGTTCATCCCTACGGTGAAGCCCTGTGAACGCTCGCCAGTGCGGTGGCGCTCGTTGATGTAGGTGGCCGAGAGTGTGGGTAGGTGCATGGCCTTGGACAGGGATAACTCACTGCGGCGTACCTCACGCTCCTCACGTGCCAGTGCCAGGTCAGGGCTGCGATTTACAGCCTCTTGATACCACGATTCGAAATCGCCAGTCAGCATTGCTGGTGCATATTCCTGTGCATCGAAAGCCAAGGGACGGCCACCGTTGAGGTGTGCCAAACGGGTCATCAGCACGTCATGCTCCATTTCTACACGCGCCTTCTCGGCTTCGAGGGCCGAGAGGCTGAGCACTACATTGTTGTAGGAGAGCACATCGGTGTCGCCACTGTCGAGACGGCGTTTTTCTACCTCCACCACACGTCGTGCATGACCCAAACGGCGGTCGAGCTCGGCGGCAAGGGCATTGTAATAGGTGATGTCAATGCATACGAGTTCGGCTTCGAGCAGTATGCCCATGCGATGGGCACGGTATTCCTCATCGACGAGCCGGTTCTTCTGCAGGGCTACCCCCTTGCGCTTGCCCAGCACGGTAGGCAGGTCGACAGACTGTCCCACGGTCAGCTCCGTCAGATTACCCGTCTGCTCGGCTCCTTCCCACATACGCTTGAGACCTACTTCTGGGTCGGCAAGCGTGATGCCGGTACGGTTCTCCAGTTTGCGTGCCTCGGCCTCCTTGCGTAGGGCGATGAGAGTGGTGTTGTTGGTGTCGATGCTGTCGAGGATTTCGGGAAATTGAAAACTATTCTCTTGTCCGCTAACAGTTAATGCTGTGCTCATTGCCACAAGGGCGATGATGAATCTGTATTGCTTCATATAGTATAATCTTCAGTCTTGTCATCCTTCGCTATGCCTGTAATGACAAGTAGTGTTTTTATCATTTAGAATCCTTCCTCGTAATCATTATATACATAATAGGTACGATGAATCCATTGAGGAGGGTCGAGGTGGCGAGACCGCCAAGGATTACCTTGGCCATGGGACTCTGTATCTCGTTGCCCGGCAGGTCGCCCCCAAGTGCTAGGGGAATGAGCGCAAGGGCGGTGGTAAGTGCCGTCATCAGGATGGGGTTGAGACGGTCGGCCGAGCCGCGCAACACGCTATCTATTGTGGAGTATCCCTTGGCATTCAGGTCATTGTAACGCTCGATGAGTAGCATTCCGTTTCGTGTGGCAATACCGAAGAGTGAGATGAACCCGATGAGTGCGGGGATGCTCAGCTCTCCGCCCGTAAGCCATAGTACCAGTACGCCACCGATAAGGGCCAATGGGAGGTTTACCAAGATGACAGCCGACTGCACCAAGCTGCGGAACTGATTGTACAGAAGCATAAATATCACCATAATGGCAAACACCGAAGCGATGAGAATGGTTCGCGAGGCGTTCTCCTCATTTTCAAACTGACCGCCATACTGTATGTGGTAGTCTTCGGGGAGTTCAATCTGCTCCTCGATGATACGACGCATATCTGTCACCACTCCTCGGAGGTCGCGTCCAGCCACGTTGGCCGATACCACTACCTTGCGCTCCACGTTCTCACGGTTGATGGTGTTGGGGCCTACCGACGATACCACATCGGCAATCTGTCCCAACGGTACTTTAGTGTCGCCGGCATCTACGATGAGGCGACGTATATCTTCGGCGGTGGCACGGCTGTCATCACCCACTTTGAGCGTGAGGTCAAACACGCGGCGACCCTCATAGACCTGCGACACCGCTTCGCCTGCGAGCAGCACACTTACCATGTCGGCAAACTCGGGCATCGTGACACCATACTTGGCCATCACATCGCGTTTAGGCACAATCTTCAGTTGCGGACGCTCTACCTGCTGCTCCACATTGAGGTCGGCAATACCCTCGACACCTTCGACAGCAGTCTTGATACGATTGCCTATGCGGTACATCTCATTGAGGTCGGTGCCGAATATCTTGACGGCGATGCTGGCGCGAGTACCCGAAAGCATCGCATCTATGCGGTGACTGATGGGCGCTCCCACTTCGATGTTGACACCGGGAAGTGTTCCTAACTTCTCACGCACCTCGGCGATGAGTTCGTCCTTGGAGCGGTCGGCCAGCTCGAAGGGGGCTTCTATTTCCGATACGTTTACTCCCAGGGCATGTTCGTCGAGCTCGGCACGTCCGGTCTTACGGCCTACAGTCTTTATCTCTGGGATGGTGAGTAGTAGCTCCTCGGCACGGCGTCCAATCTTGTCGGACTCTTCCAACGAGATACCCGGGAGTGTAGCCACATTGATTGTAAACGAACCCTCATTGAACGGCGGCAAGAACGAACGTCCCAACCCGAAGAAGGCCACCAATGCTACAATGAGCAGCACTGCAGTGCTTCCCAATACAGGCCAGCGATGACGGAGAGTCCATGAAAGAAGACGGGTGTATCCGTTCTTGAGCCAGCGGGTTACGGGAGGCTCTTTTTCTGAGTGTTCGGAATTCTCCGAGTTCTCTGACTTCTTCGTCAGCAGATAGCTACATAATACCGGAGTGAGCGTCAGCGCCACCAAGGTTGAGGCGCATAGCGCTACGATGAAGGCGATGCCGAGTGGTGCCAACATACGGCCCTCCATACCCGTAAGGAAGAAGAGCGGAACAAAGCTGGCAATGATGATAAGCGTAGAGTTGAGGATGGGCATACGTACCTCCTTCGACGCATCGTAGATGACGGTGAGAACAGGGCGCCGTTGATCGACGGGTAGGGCACGGTTCTCTCCCAAGCGCTTGTATACATTTTCTACATCGACGATGGCATCATCGACCAACGAACCGATAGCAATAGCCAATCCACCGAGACTCATTGTGTTGATTGTCAGCCCGAAGGCGTTGAGCGTGAGTATGGCAATCACAAAGGCCAATGGGATGGTGACGAGCGAGATGAGTGTGGTGCGCACATTCATCAGGAACACGAAGAGTACGATGACCACAAAGAAGGCTCCCTCAATGAGAGCACTCTTCACATTGTCAATAGAGTTGTTGATGAAGCGCTCCTGACGGTATATGTCGGTGGTGAGCACCACATCGGCAGGCAGTTCACGCTTGAGGTCTTCGAGTGTAGCGTCCAACTTCTTGGTGAGTTCTAATGTACTCGTGTTGGGCTGCTTGGTCACGGTAAGGATTACGGCAGGCTCGGTGCGCAGTGAGGCCATGCCAAACTTGGGACGCTGGTTGCCAATCTTTACTTCGGCGATATGGTGCAGCAGCAGAGGCGACTCTCCGACTCGTTTCACTACCGTACGTCCTATCTCATCCACATCGTTTGTCGAGAGCATACCACGTATAATGTATTCGTTGCCATATTCATAGAGTGTGCCGCCCGTAGCATTCTGGTTCATGTCCGACACAACCTCCATCACCTCGCCCAACGAGACATCGTAGTGCATCATCTTCTCAGGACTCAGCAGAATCTGATACTCCTTCACCTCACCGCCAAGTACGGCAACCTGTGCCACACCACCCGTGGCAAGTAGACGCGGACGGATGGTCCAATCGGCCAAGGTGCGTAGGTCTTGCATCGAGGTCTTATGACCATCAACTGTGAGTCCTACAAACAGCACCTCACCAAGGATAGACGACTGTGGACCGAGTGTAGGCGTACCTACGTGCCCGGGCAATGCATCCATTACCGTAGCAATCTTTTCCGATACTATCTGTCGGGCCCGATAGATATCTGTGCCCCAATCAAACTCAACCCATACGATGGAGAATCCCGTAGTGGACGACGAACGTACACGCCGTACGTCGGTAGCACCATTCACGGCTGTCTCTATGGGGAATGTCACCAGCCGTTCCACCTCTTCGGGAGCCATACCCTTGGCTTCGGTCATTACCGTCACCGTAGGGGCATTGAGATCGGGAAACACATCCACATCCATCGTGGTAGCCGTATACAAACCAGCCACCATCAGCAACACCGACAGCACGAGTACGAGCAAGCGGTTGTTGAGTGAGAAACGTATAATCTTGTTTAACATAATATGAGGCTCCTCTCTGTCCCTCCCAAGGAGGGGTGACTGAAACATCGCGAAGGATAAGGACTTTTTATTGTTAGTAATCGTGTTCATTGGGATTCCGAATCACCCCTCCTGGGAGGGGGAGGCTCCCTTTAGTGAGAGTGTCCGTGTGGTATAGCCGTAGACACCGAGGCGAGTTTTACTTGATAGGCACCATGAGTCACTACGCGCTCACCGTCGTGAAGGCCGTGGAGAATCTCCACACGCTCGCCGTCGCGACGGCCCAATGTGACTCCGCGTTTTTCGTACTCCTCATCGCAAAGTTGTATATATATATAGTATAGGCCTTGCTCTTCTGTAAGTGCGCTGATGGGGATTGATATCACTCCTTCTTCGGGGGAGGTGAGCAGGTACACCTCGGCATACGAACCTGGCACGATGTCGCCTACATTATCGAACTCAAAGGTCACGGGGATATAGAACGAGGCTTCGTCAGTAGCAGCCTTTCCGTATGCTACGAGACGTCCATTCAGGTCGGCAGTCTTGTACAACTTGTCGGTATAGGTGGGGCGGAAGTTGGCATTGCTTACCTTGGTCAGCTGGGCATAGTCGCGCTCAGATACCTCGGCACGCAACTGCAAGCGACGTGTTTGGGTGACTATTGCTACAGGCTGTCCCACCTCCACATAGGCACCGTTGGGTACAAGCAACTGCTTCAGATAGCCGGCGATAGGCGATGTGAGCGAAGCTCCTTTGTCTGTCATCCCCTGTGCCTGCCCTTCGTAAGTGGTCTTGGCTGTCTCGTAGCGCAGGCGTATCTGTTCAAAATCTTTGGCTGATACAATCTTGTCATCTATCAGGCGCTTTGCACGCTCATATTCAGCCAAAGCCGTCTCGTAAGCCAGCTTGGCCTTGAGCAAGGGGTCGCCATCCTGCAACTTCTTGGCCGATATTCCCGCCAAAGTCTTGCCTGTCGTCACAGCCACACCCTCGACTATCGACGGGTCGGTGTAGTAGAGCACGCCAGCCGAAGTGGCTACCACTATGGCCTCAGAGCCTTTTGGAGCTTGTATGTGACCGGCTGTCTTGATGACTCCGCTGAAAGAGCCCTTTTGAACCACTTCTACCTTCAAGCCTGCAGCCTCGGCCTGCTGTTTGGTAAAGGCGATACCCTCACCATGCTCGTGGCTGTGCCCTTCGTGTTCATGAATATGGCCTTCGTGGCTATCCCCATGTTCATGAGTTTCGTGACTATGATTGTGCTCGTGAGCATGCGCCTCATGCAGATGTGCTTCGTGGTTGTGTTCATGCTCATGCTCGTGAGCAGCATTGTGCTTGCCACCACATGCAGCAAGAAACAAGGCTGCACATATACAAGCCAATGATTGCATTCGTCTGTTCATATCTGTATATGTTTTATTCCTAATTCTATAAAATATGTCAATTTTACGTTTGCAAAGTTACAAAATCATCCATGCAACTTAGTTGCATTTTTTATCGATGTGCAGTTTGCCAGTATAAAGCACTTGATGAAGAAGGTGTTTCGCATCTACAATAAGGTAGGGTATAGACGTTATGATTAAGCAACTCTCGGTGTTAAGTTATAAAAGCGGACTCGTTTACAAATCGAGTCCGCTTGATCCTGCATGTGAAGTTGTGTTACTATTTCTGCAAGCTTGATTAATCCTTTATCTTTAGAATAAACTTTCGGATCTTCCTCTCTGCCTTCTTGAATGCCTTGGCTGTGTTCTTGGTGGCCATCACCTTGGTGGCGTAGGCTTCCAGCTTCTTGCGTTGGGTCAGTTCGTCGAGGGTGTAGCAGGGTACGGCTATCGCCTGCATGTCTTGCACGGATTCGCCCAACGAAGACCATGCTTCGAGGCACTGGCGCTCGGCATCGGTGATATGTATCACGGAACCGTGGCGCGGGGTGAAGGTGCCACGGGTGGGGGTGTCCTGTACGTAGGTGAAGTGCTTCAGGTCGCTACTCTTGCAGAACTGGTAGTGACCGTTGGCATAGCAGTCGTACATGAGCACATATTCGTTGCTGCCGATGAGGGGAAACACGCTGGAACCCTCGGTGGGGTATTGCCCAGGCTTCTGCAGGTGGCGGTACTCTACGTTATATGGACCGGTGATAGTTTTGCTTGTGGCACGCATCACGCCCTGACGGGTGCGGAAGTTGCCCTTCGGATTCATCACCGAGCGACCCTCATCCTTGAAGAAGAGCACATATTCCTTGTTCTTGGCATCGTATATGATGTCGCCGTCGATGGCAGCCGTGCCGAAATCGAATAGCAACTGGGGGTCGGTGATGTCGGTGAAGTCCTCATTGGCATACGAGTAATAGATGCGGAAATAGGGTTGGTTGAAGCGTGGGTCGTCGGTGGGATATTCCCAGTCGTGTCGGCCGATGGAGTAGTAGATCATGTACTTACCCTCCTCAGGATCCCAGATGGTTTGAGGTGCCCATACGGCATGCAGGTTCTTCTCGTCGAATCCTTCAAGGTCGGGGAAGCGGGTGGGGAAGTGTATGGCTGTGTGCTGCCAGTGTAGTAGGTCGGTGCTCTTCATCAGGATGAGGCCGTCGTTGCTCTGCCAACCCATATCGGAACGCATGTCGGTGAGCACCATGTAGAAGGTTTTGCCGTCCTCGGCACGTAGGATGTGCGGGTCGCGCACACTCTTCTTCAATGCGATGGTGTCTGATGCTATCACGGGGCGGCCATAGTTGAGGGCGCGGTAGTTGTAGCCGTCGTCGCTGAGTGCGTAGCGCACTTGCTCGCCGTCGGGCCAGTTGCCCGAGAAGTAGGCAAACAGATAGGTGGTGTACTCTTGGGCCTGCATGCCGAGTGCGGTGGCGAGGCCGATGCATAGGGTCAAAATCTTGTTTCTCATAGCTCGTGAAAATGATTATATGGTTGCGAAGATACGAAAAAGAAAGGCAAAAATGGCATTTTTAATCAAGAAATGTTTATCTTCGCCGATGAATACAGATTTTAATGCTATATAAGATGAAAAAGTTGTTATGCTCCTTGGCGCTTCTCTGTGCCATGTCTGCCACAGCGCAGCGCGAAGCTACCATTACCCTCCATCCCGAAGAGGGTAAGAATGTGATCAGCCGTCATATCTACGGCCAGTTTGCCGAACATTTGGGTACCTGCATCTATGGTGGCCTTTGGGTGGGTGAAGACTCTGCTATCCCCAACACGCAAGGTTATCGTAACGATGTGCTCGGTGCGCTTAAGGAACTAAGCATTCCCAACTTGCGTTGGCCTGGTGGCTGCTTTGCTGATGAGTATCACTGGATGGATGGTATAGGCCCCCGTGAGGACCGTCCTCGTATGGTTAACAACAACTGGGGAGGTACCGTAGAAGACAACAGTTTCGGTACGCACGAGTTTCTCAACCTCTGCGAGATTCTTGGATGCGAGCCTTACGTGTCAATGAACGTGGGTAGCGGCTCTGTGGAGGAGACGGCTAAGTGGGTCGAGTATATGACTGCCAAGGATGGTCCTATGGCCAAGCTACGTAAAGAGAATGGGCGCGAGGAGCCTTGGAAGGTGAAGTATATTGGTGTGGGTAACGAGAGTTGGGGCTGTGGTGGCAACATGCGTCCCGAGTACTATGCCGACCTCTACCGCCGCTATCAGACCTATTGCCGTGACTATAATGGCAACCGCCTCTTCAAGATTGCCAGCGGTGCCAGCGACTACGACTACAACTGGACCGAGGTGCTCATGCGCAATGCTGCAGGTCACATGCGTGGCCTCTCTCTGCACTATTATACCGTGCTCACATGGAGCGGTAGCAAGGGCTCGGCACTTCACTTCACTGATGATGACTACTACTGGTGCCTTGGCAAGTGTCTCGGCATAGAGCCTGTGCTCAAGAAACACATGGAGATTATGGACCGCTACGACAGCCGCAAGCGTGTTGGCCTCATGGTCGACGAGTGGGGTACTTGGTGGGATGAGGAACCCGGTACCGTGCGTGGCCACCTCTTCCAGCAGAACACCATGCGCGATGCTTTCGTGGCAGCGCTCTCATTCAACGTGTTCCATAAGTATACTGACCGTATCCAAATGTGTAATATCGCGCAGATAGCCAATGTGCTGCAGTCGATGATTCTCACTCAGGGCGACAAGATGGTGCTTACCCCCACCTACTATGTGTTCAAGATGTACAAGCCCCATCAGGATGCAACATTCATCCCTATGGACCTCACTTGCGATGAGATGCAGGTGAAGAATGAGCGCTACCGTCCCGGTCGCAGTGATGAGGAGCCTACCCGCACACTCCCCATGCTGAGCGCTACCGCATCGAAGAACAGCGAGGGTGTCATCCATATCTCATTGGCCAATGTAGACCTCAAGCAGAAGCAGGAGGTCGTCATCAATCTTGCCGACATCAAGGGTAAGAAGGTGACAGGCGAAATTCTGACTTCGAAGAATGTGGGCGACCACAACTCTTTTGAAAATCCCGATGTGGTGAAGACCGCCGAGTTCAAGGGTGTCAAGGTGACCAAGGATGGCCTCAAGGTGACTCTGCCGGCTATGAGTATTGTGACACTGTCGATTGAGAATTGATACTCTCATACGGGTGTTTTATACCATGTTTGTAGAGAAAAAAGTGTAGTTTTGTACGCTATGATTGATGAAACTCTATTTAAGGATAAGAAGGCCGTGTATTACACGTTGGGATGCAAGCTCAACTTTTCAGAGACTTCGACCATCGGCCGAACATTGCAGGAGGTCGGATTTCGTACTGCTCGCCGTGGCGAACAGGCCGATATCTGTGTGGTGAATACTTGTTCCGTTACCGAGCAGGCCGACAAGAAATGTCGTCAAGCCATTCATAAACTCGTAAGACAGCATCCCGATGCCTTTGTGGTGGTGACCGGATGCTATGCACAGCTGCAGCCTGAGCAGGTGGCTGCCATTCCAGGCGTAGACCTTGTGCTGGGTATGGACAAGAAGGGCCAGTTGCTGGATTATCTGCACTCGCTTGATAAACGTGAGAGTGGAGAGATGGTTACCATCCCTACCAAGGATATACGCACCTTTGTCCCCTCATGTTCGCAAGGCGACCGCACACGGTTCTTCCTCAAGGTGCAGGATGGCTGCGACTATTTCTGTTCATATTGCACTATCCCGTATGCTCGTGGCCGCAGTCGTAATGGCACGATTGAGTCGTTAGTGGCACAAGCCCGGCAGGCAGCTGCTGAGGGTGCCAGGGAAATTGTGTTGACTGGTGTAAATATCGGTGATTTTGGCAAAACTACAGGTGAGACCTTTATCGACCTTATTCGTGCGTTGGATACTGTAGAGGGGATAGAGCGCTATCGCATATCATCCATTGAGCCCAATCTGCTCACCGATGAGGTGATAGAGTTTGTATCCCGTTCGCGTGCCTTCATGCCCCATTTCCATATACCTCTACAGGCAGGAAGCGACGCCGTGCTCAAGTTGATGCGCCGGCGATATGATACCGCTCTCTTTGCTTCGAAGATACAGAAGATACGCTCGTGCATGCCCGATGCTTTCATCGGAGTAGATGTTATCGTTGGCACACGTGGCGAAGAGGAGGCCTATTTCGAAGAGGCTTACCGCTTCATCGAGTCTCTGGATATCACTGCTCTGCATGTGTTCAGCTATTCGGAGCGTCCCGGCACCCAAGCACTGAAGATCGAGCATAAGGTGACTCCGCAGGAGAAGCATCGCCGCAGCGAACGCCTGTTGGCCCTTTCCGATGCCAAGCAGCACGCCTTCTACACCCGTCATATAGGTACTGAAGCGGTAGTGCTGCTCGAGAAACCCAAGGCAGGGCAGCCATTCCATGGCTTTACGGACAACTATATAAAGGTGGAGATTGCTGATTCCGCGGCTCGTGACAATGAGCTGGTGCGTGTGCGGTTGGGCGAGTATAACGAGGACGGTACGGCATTGTGTGCTGAAATACTGGATTCTTGATTCCTTATACCTTATTCTTAACTCATAAAGAAAGTCGTGAGTTCTAATTTTCAATCTTTAATTTTCAATTTGTGAAGATAGCTGTAGTAATCCTCAACTGGAACGGTGAGCCGATGCTCCGAGATTTCCTCCCCTCGGTAGTGGCTCATTCACATTTGCCTGAAGGGGTAGGCGAAGTGATGGTATATGTTGCTGATAATGGTTCAACAGATGGTTCTTTGGCACTGTTAGCCAGTAATTTCCCTACGGTGCACACCATCGTGTTCGACAAGAACTACGGTTTTGCCGATGGCTACAATAAAGCATTCGAGCAGATAGATGTCGAGTATGCAGTGCTGCTCAACTCCGACGTGGAGGTCACCCCAGGGTGGCTCATTCCGCTTGTCGAGTACATGGATTTTCATCCTGAGGTAGCTGCTTGCCAGCCTAAGCTGATGGCCTGGCACAAGAAAGACGAGTTTGAATATGCCGGTGCTATGGGAGGATTTATCGACAAGTACGGCTATCCCTATTGCCGTGGCCGCATCTTTGACACCGTGGAGAGGGACTGTGGGCAGTACGACAGTGACGTACCCCTGCTGTGGGCCACGGGAGCCTGTCTGATGGTGCGCCTTCCCATATATAAAGAAGTGGGCGGACTCGATGGCCGTTTTTTTGCCCACATGGAAGAGATTGACCTATGTTGGCGACTACGCTGCCGTGGCCACGAGATACGCAGTGTGGCTCAGAGTATAGTATACCATGTCGGTGGCGCTACACTGAATGCAGGCAATCCGCGCAAGACCTTCCTCAACTTCCGTAACAACCTGCTGATGCTCTATAAGAATCTGCCTGATAGAGAATTGCATAGCGTACTGTTCGTGAGAGCCATACTCGACTACCTGGCAGCAGCCATGTTTTTCCTCAAAGGAGAGTGGGGGAGTGTGAAAGCTGTCTTCCGTGCCCGCCGTGAGTATCACCGTCTGAAGAGCACGTTTCGTGCCTCGCGTGAGGAGAATCTGGCCAAAGCTTCCTCAATGAATGTACCCGAGCACACCCGATTCTCTATACTATGGAAGTATCACCTGAAAGGTTGCAAGACCTACAATCAGTTGTGATCGACTTTTGCAAGTGAGCGAGTAAGGTAGGGAAAAGATAAATATCTTGCTCTACTTGGTATAGAATAAGGAAAAAGTATTACCTTTGCGCCTCACAGCAGAACTGCACGGAAGGTGCAGACAAGCAATAAGATTAACAATAGGTAAAGAAACGAAACATTATGCAATATTATAGCACCAATCGGCAGGCACCAATGGCCTCGCTTGAGGAGGCGGTAGTACGTGGCCTTGCCACAGATAAGGGCTTGTACATGCCCGAACGTATAAAAAACCTGCCAAAGGAGTTCTTCGACGGCATAGCCGGGATGAGTTTTCAGGAGATTGCCTATCATGTGGCCGACGCCTTCTTCGGTGAGGATATCCCAGCCGAGGACTTGAAGCGCATCGTGTATGATACGCTGGCATTTGATGCGCCCGTGGTGCATGTGGATGGCAATATCCATTCGCTGGAGCTGTATCACGGGCCTACGCTGGCGTTCAAGGATGTGGGTGCCCGCTTCATGGCACGGTTGTTGGGATATTTTAATGGTCAACAGACAGCCTCCGCGATGACTGAAGCTCCCTCCCTTCGGGGGAGGGCGGGGAACGATACTTCCCTTGTCAATGTGCTGGTAGCCACTTCGGGCGATACGGGTTCGGCAGTAGCCAATGGCTTCCTCGGCGTGGAGGGTATACACGTGTATGTGCTCTATCCGAAGGGCAAGGTGAGTGCCATACAGGAGTGTCAGTTCACCACGCTCGGGCAGAATGTTACGGCGTTGGAGGTCGATGGCGTGTTTGACGACTGCCAGCGACTGGTGAAGAGTGCCTTCATGGACGATGAACTGAATGCCCACATGCGCCTCACCTCGGCCAACTCAATCAATGTGGCTCGATTCCTCCCGCAGGCGTTCTACTACTTCTATGCCTACGCGCAGATGAAGCGTCAGGGCAAGGAGGGCGAACTGGTTATCTGTGTACCCAGCGGAAACTTCGGTAATATCTGTGCCGGACTCTTTGCGCATCGTATGGGACTGCCCATCAAGCGCTTCATAGCTGCCAACAACAGCAACGACATCTTCTATCAGTACTTGCTGACGGGCGAGTACCTGCCGCGTCCCTCGGTGCAGACCATTGCCAATGCCATGGATGTGGGCGACCCGAGTAACTTTGCCCGTATCCTCGACCTCTACGGGCATTCGCATGCTGAGATTAGCGGTCTCATCAGTGGTGCAGCCTACTCTGACGAACAGATTGCCGAGACGTTGAAGGACACCTATCGTCGCACGGGCTATCTGCTCGACCCTCATGGAGCCTGCGGTTATCGCGCCTTACGCGAGGGGCTGCAACCTACGGAGCAGGGTGTGTTCCTTGAGACAGCGCATCCGGCCAAGTTCCGCGATACGGTAGAGGCAATCACGGGCGATGCAGTGGTGGTGCCTGAGAAGCTGCAGGCCTTCATGCGCAGCACCAAGCAGTCGGTGCCCATGACGGCACAGTTTGATGACTTCAAGGCTTACTTGATGAGTGTCTGATTACTTGTAGGGTATATGTAAAAATAAAAGACAAGAGGTCGCGGCCTCTTGTCTTTTATTTTTGCATGTATTGCAGTACATTCGCTGCCCAGCTGTTCATGCGTGTCATCATCTCCCACCGGAAACTGCTGCCCATAGGTAGGGCACCGGGTGGAGGTGGTGGCATCTGTCCATTGCCGTGTCTGCCAGGAGGCATACCGCCGTTACCACCAAAAGGTGGTCGAAAGCCATCTTCGCCGGAGAGTGGAGGAGGCATCTTCATGCCACCGTCGGGACCGCCGAAGGGTGGGGGAGGCGGAAAACCGCCTTCACCGAAAGGTGGGCGCATAGGCTCTTCGGGATGGCTGTTCTTGATGTGTTCGATGAGAGTTTCTTGAGTGTAGGTAGCCAGCATCAGACCCTCTAAAGCTACTCGGTAGTCGTTTCCTATGCTTAGTGCAGGTGTGCTCATGAGGCTGTAACTGCGACGTATGGTAGCAGGCATGCGGTAGGTGAGCAGTAGGCTATCGGCACTATGCAGCGTGAGCTGTTCGCCTTCACCGAGGGTGAAGCCTTCGAGCAGAGCCACGGGCTGCTTGGCTGTGCGCTCGTTGGGCATGCTCACGTGTCCGCCCATGCTGCCGCCGGCAGTGAAGAGGGTGCCTCCGCTGATGGCTAAGGGCGACTGGTCACAGTCGATACCCTCTTCGGGGTCGCCCGCGAGGCTCAGTGCAGCCATGCGTCCGCCTGTCTGCGTGTAGGCACCATAACCACGGTCGTTGCTGTCGATGGCATCGTTGCCGGTAGAGATGACTGTGATGTCGCCTCCGTTGACGATGATGCGTCCGGTAGCATTCATGGCATCGTCGCGGGCGGTGATGTGGAGCATGCTATTGTTTATATATAGGTTGCCTTTGCTCTCTATACCCTCGGCTCCGTATGCTTGTGTGGTAATTTGGAGTGTGCCGCTATGGAGGCAGATGTCACCGTCGGCCTTGATGGATTTGGCGCTGCCCTCTTCACGCTCTACCTGGTCACCCTCAGTGAGCATGGTGATGCACAACCGGTCGTTGCTGTCGTGGGCGATGCCGAGGGTGAGGGTGCTGTCGGCATTGACACACTTGCCGCCCTTGCCACGGGCTGTGAGGTTGAGGTTGCCACGGCTGACGTAGATGTTCCCGTCGCTCTTGAGGCAGGCTGCCGACGAGGCATCCACCTCGCCCGTCTTCTTGATGCGCATGATGCCGTCGCCCGTAGTCTCCACATCGATGTTGCCGCCGTGTATCTCAAGTGAGCGACCTGCGGTGATGCCGCGTCCGCGTTCACCGTGGTGACGGATACTGATGTCGCCCCCAAAGATACGCACGTCGCGCTTGCCCTCTATGCCATCGGCACGCTTGGGGAGGATGCCGGGCTGGGGAGTACCGAAATGGGGAAGTTCCACCGTGCCGTCATTCATCGTGTAGTCGAATTTGGCATGCAGCCCGTCTTTCACGGCGTGGGGCACTGTGATGTGTCCGTTGTCCAATATGATGTTACCTTTTGATGCGACGGCATGGGCATGCCGTCCCTCGATGATAAGGCTTCCGCTACCGTTGATGCGCAGGTCGCCCATGGTGAAGAGGCAGGCGTCAGACTCCTCTATGGTGTCGGTGCGCAGGGTATGGTCGGCAAGGCGGCTGGTGGTGCCGGGTACGAGCAGGAGCAGTGTCTTGGCAGGGCTCTGCACATTGATGGCAGCACCCTCCGTGCTTGCCAGCTCCACGCCGTTGAGGATGATGGTCTGCGGTGCTGCCCCCCGAATGCGCAGGCTGCCCTTTCCGCTTGCTCCGCTCAGGGTATATTCGGTGGGGTATATGCTGCTGGTGCTCACGTTTACCTGTGCTCCCTCCACGTCGATGTAGAGACTGCTTCCCGAATAGGCTCCTGTGACGATGGCCGTGTCAGCATCATAGTGTATATGGATTTGTCGCAGCAGCATATCGTCACGGCGTACGGTATCGTTGCTCCCGTGCCCCTCTATAGCGTGCCATGCTTCAGAATATAGCGTGGTGCTCGTCTTCTGCAGGTAGGCCATATAGGCCGATGTGCCGATGAGAGTTGCTGTCAGCAGTATTCCGATGGTATAGAGTAGTATCTTCTTCATTCCAGTTTGCGAAATTATATCAAACGGAGGATTTGACCAAGTGATTCGACCATTATTTTAAAATCAAAAAACAGATTCTTGTTCATAATTTTTAAGAAAAGTTTCTCCAATTGAACATTATTGCTTACTTTTGCCACTAAATAAAAACATAATCACACTATCATCTATAATAATGAGTACGAATAGACCTTTTATGGTATTCTCAGGCACAAAGTCGAGATACCTTGCAGAGCAGATTTGCGATGAGTTGGGGTGCAAGTTGGGCAATATGATTATCACGCACTTTGCCGATGGCGAGTTCGCTGTTTCATACGAGGAGTCGGTACGTGGTGCCGATGTGTTTTTAGTGCAGTCAACCTTCCCCAATTCCGATAACTTGATGGAGTTGCTCCTGATGATTGATGCAGCCAAGCGTGCCTCGGCTCACAGCATCATCGCCGTGATGCCTTATTTCGGTTGGGCACGTCAGGACCGTAAGGACAAGCCCCGCGTATCTATCGGTGCCAAGTTGGTGGCCGATCTGCTCAGCGTAGCGGGTGTGAACCGTATCATCACCATGGATCTCCATGCCGACCAGATTCAGGGCTTCTTTGATGTACCTGTAGACCACCTCTACGCATCGAACGTGTTTGTACCCTATATCCAGTCGCTCAATCTCGAGGATCTTGTGATTGCTACCCCCGATGTGGGCGGCAGCAAGCGTGCCAGCAGCTACTCCAAGTATCTGCATGTACCCCTTGTGCTCTGTCACAAGACACGTGCCAAGGCCAATCAGGTGGAGTCTATTCAGATAATCGGCGATGTGGCAGGCAAGAACGTGGTGCTCATCGATGATATCGTAGATACTGCTGGCACCATCTGCAAGGCAGCCGATGTGATGTTCGAGGCAGGTGCCAAGTCAGTGCGCGCCATTGCATCGCACTGCGTGATGTCAGGACCCGCTCCCGGCCGTGTTGAGGTGTCTAAGCTGGAGGAGATTGTGTTTACCAACAGTATACCCTTCAATAGAGACTGCAACAAGCTCAAGCAGCTCTCTATCGCCCCGATTTTTGCCGAGACTATTCGTCGTGTGATGTCAAACGAGTCAATCAGTTCACAATACATTATTTAAACGAGATATGAAGAAATTTGGATTAGTGGCTATGGCTGCCCTGATGATGGTAGCCTGCCAAGGCAACAAGAACGCTTATACCATTTCGGGAACCTACGATGCCGCTGCCGAGGGCGACTCGGCAAGCCTGCAGCTCATGGAGGGTCGCAAGTTGGTGGATCTCCAGAAGGTGCCTGTAGTGAATGGCAAGTTTGAATTCCAGGGTGTGGCCGATAGTGTGCAGGTAGCTGCCGTGAGCATCGGTGATGCTTTCTGCCAGCTCTTCCTTGAACCCGGCCAGATTCAGGTGGACCTCAAGGCCAATCAGATGGCATTTGCCCTCGGCACCCCGAACAACAATGCTTACGAAGCCTATATGTCTGACATGAAGGCTCTTGAGGACGAGTATGCCGAGATTGCCAAGAGTGCACAGAACCCCGACCTCTCAGAGGCTGAGAAAGACAATATCAAGAAGCAGATGGGTGAGTTCGAGGAGAAGTACTACCAGGCTGTGAAGAACAGCATTGCTGACAATGTTGGCAACGACTTTGGCCTCTACAACCTTTGCAACAGCTACTATTACTACACCCCCGAGGAGCTCGCTCCTGTGCTTGAGGGTTATCTGGCCGCTTTCCCCACCCATGCGCGTCTGTTGCGTATCAAGGCCAACAACGACCTCTCCTTGGAGACTGCCGTAGGCAAGCAGTTCAAGGATTTCGAGATGCCCGATGTGGATGGCAATATGCACAAGCTCTCAGAATATATCGCTGCGGGTGAGGTGACACTCGTTGACTTCTGGGCAAGCTGGTGCGGTCCCTGCCGTCAGGAGATGCCTGCCGTAAAGGCTGCATACGAGGCATACAAGGACAAGGGATTCGGTATCGTAGGCGTGTCGCTCGACAACAATAAGGAGGCATGGGTGAAGGCCATTGCCGACCTTGGCATAGAGTGGCCTCAGATATCGGACCTTAAGGGATGGGGCTGTGAAGGAGCCAAGCTCTATGGTGTCAACTCAATCCCTGCCACCGTACTTGTAGCTAAGGATGGCACCATCCTGGCAAAGAACCTCCGTGGCGATGCCATTCAGGAGAAGTTAGCTGAAATACTGAAGTAATTATCCAGGATAGATTAATTAGCGATAATTCTAAAGCTGATTCTATAGTGCAGGGTGCGTCACACAGATGTGATGCACCCTGCTTTTTCTATAGGTATCGTAGGGACAAACTTGTTACGCGGTATATTCCGAGTGAAATCGCAGTATCTTGCGATTGTTATTAGCTTCTGCTTTTCGGCTATTCCTATTAATCTCTTGCGGAGATAACTTATGCTTCGGCCAATCTTAACTTACGCTTCGGTTTATCGTAAGTTAAGACCGGCGTCTGCCTTAACTTATGCTTCTCTTCTTTGGCTTTTCGGCAAGCCCTCCTACAGATGGCAAATTTAGGCATCTATAGGTGATAAAATTAAAGACCTATAGGTCATAAAATTTATCATCTATAGGTCTTTCGAAACAAGACCTGTAGAGGGCTTTGTCGTCCGGCCGATGGTCTTCTTAGTTTCCCCTCTTAATCACCTTCGCTGGTTTCTCTCCGCCGTTTTTGAGTATCAGGGTCTATGACCCGCAATAATAGTCAGGAGTTACCTTAACTTCATCGGAAGACACATCCGAAGGGACACAATGTGTATGGGAGACTCTTGGGGAGAGATTTATACGATGGTATAACTTTGTATGTTTCAGAGGTTATGCGGATGCTTTAATACTCTTTTTGAAATAAATTTTAAAGAAACAGGCCGAATATGTTGTCTAATCTTCAAATAATTAGTATCTTTGAACGTTGATATAATCTCTCCCCAAGAGATTAACCGTTTGCATAGCCCGTATAGCCCCATCATGATGGGGCAAGAGTGGTTTGTGGCAAGGGTAAAGAATAGGATAAGGTGAGAAAGATAAATTATATAATAAACGCTAAAATACATTGATTATGAAGAAAAGGTTTTTTCAGAGAGTGGTGCTCGTGGCCATGGCCGTGGTTACAGCACAGGTGGCCGTGGCCGAGTCGTGGCGCATCAATCACGACCAGTCTACAGGTGCTCACTTTGCCTCCATCAACGAGGCGATGGCGAGCGAGAAGGTACAGGATGGCGATATGCTATACCTTGATGCAGGGTGCGTGCTCAGCGATGCACAGACCATCACCAAGGCGGTGACGGTTATCAGCACCGGATGGGGATACTCTCATCTGCCCTATATGCCAGCACGCATTGCCAACTATCTTTATATCAACAGTGCAGCCAAGGTGGTAGGGGTGCAGATTACCAGTAATATATATCCCAACCACGCGGACATTGTGCTGGAGCGCTGTCATATTACGGGAATAGTTCGATCACAAAAAAGCACCAACAGCAACCCTAATCTGCAAGTGCTGAGCTGCTATCTTGCCAATGGAAACTTGGATGGGGGTAATAGCGCCAATTCTACAGGATGGAAGATATATAATACATATATCTATCGATATGTGAACGGTTCTGATTATCCTTGTATAACTAACTTGAGTGATGCGACCATCGTGAATTGTTATTTGCGAAAAGCTTACATTGATACTCAGAGGAAAGTTCATGTGTTACAGTATGTTTACAATAGTTTGATAAAAAACAATATTATACTTAACACTCAATACGACAGCTATAAAAACTGGATTTTAAACGGAAGTAATAACAATATTTCCAACAATGTATTCTCTGCCGACAGTACCTCAGCATACGTTACAGGCAATTATTGTGTCGGTTCAACGAGCACGAGTGCTGCTTTAGGAACTGGGGGAACCTGGCTGAAGCTCGGTGAAGATAGTCCCGGTAAAGGCTTTGGTGAGAACGGTATTGACTGTGGCCCTGGTGCTGAAGGAAGCCTTTATCCATTTGTTGAAAATGGTATGCCGCAGTATGTGCACTATCCTGCAACGATGGCGGTGCCTACACGTCCTACTGATGACAAGGTGAGCGTGAAACTACAGATTGTGAACCAAGACAAGTAATACTTATAAATAGCGACAATGATTATGAAAAATATAGCTCAACGAATAATGATAGCTGTGGTGGCCGTAGCCGCCACACAGGTAGCGATGGCCCATTCGTGGCGCATCAACAACGATGCCTCCAAGGGGGCGCACTTCGCATCCATCAATGAGGCGATGGACACTATTGCTGTAGCGGATGGGGATACCCTGTACCTCGACCCGGGATGTGTGCTGAGCGATGCACAGACCATCACCAAAGCGGTGACGGTCATTGGCACGGGGTGGGACTTTAGCGATAAGCCTTATGTGCCGGCACGAATAGCAAATTATCTCTATATAAACAATGCTGCTAAAGTAATGAGCGTGCAAATTGACAAACAGGTATATCCCAATCACGACAATATTGTATTGGAGCGTTGCCGCATAACAGGTAATATAAAAAAACAAGAAACCAAGTATAGTGACTCTAATCTGCAGATAATAGGATGTTATGTGAATGGATTTGTTGGAGGTCTCAATAGAAATAATTATGCTGTCGGCTGGAAAATATATAATACATACATCAGTTATTGGGAATATTACAGCCGTAGTATAGAGTATTTAACAGGGGCTGTCATCGAAAATTGTTTTCTGAGGCGCGGAGGTAGATATGACGCATATAATGTCATTTATAATGTAAACAATTCTGTTGTAAGGAATAACATTATGATTTCTGATGGGGAGGACAGGTATAAAAATAACATTATTAGCGGTTCTAATAATGTATTCTACAACAACTGCTTATCTGCCGATGAGACCTTTTCATTGGCAGAAAATAATGTATGTGCTAATTCCATCGCTTTTGCGACGTTTGTTTGTAATACTGGTACTGGTGGTGCGTGGATGCAGCTCTGCGAGGGCAGTCCCGCCAAGGGAGCCGGTGAGGGCGGTATCGACTGTGGCCCCTACGCCGAGGGCAGTCTCTATCCGTTCGTCACTTACGGTTTGCCCGAGCATATCCCTTACTTCACAGAGGCAGACATCCCCACCCAGCCCACCGACGGCAAGGTGAAGGTGACGCTCAAGATTGAAAACCAAAACCGCTGAGCACTATGAACAGACCGACAACAAAACATACCACACACAGATGGCAGAGGTGGCTGGCACTGTGGGGCGTGTGCTGTGCAGCCTTGGCCGCTACGGCACAGACCTCGGTGGAGTATTTCTGGGACGTGGACCCGGGCTACGGCCAGGGCACTGCCGTCAGCTACACAGCCGAGGGAGAGACCACGGAGGTGGCTTTCGATGTGAGCACGGCCACGCTCACGGCAGGTGTGCACCGCTTAGGCATACGCACGATGAACAAGAGAGACGACGGCACCCTGTACTACTCGCCCACCTACTTCAAGTATGTGGTGAAGGATGTGGTGCCCGAGCGCACCGAGATAGAGTATTTCTGGGGCGAGGATCCGGGTATAGGCAAGGGTATCAGAGCGAGCTACACTGCCGAGGGTGATATGTGCAATGCTACATTTGATATCAGCACAGCCGGGCTCGCCAACGGCCTGCACCGACTGGGCCTGCGCACCGTCACCACAGCCGGAGGACGCGAATACTGCTCGCCCACGTTGTGGAGCTATGTGTTGAAGACCAAGGATGTATATGCCGATGTGGTGGAATACTTCTGGGACGAAGACCCCGGCTACGGTAAGGCTACTCAGGTGGCTGTGACCACGGGCGACGATGCCACTACGGTGACCTTCGACGTCAGCGTGGAGGGACTGAGCGAGGGCGTACACCGCCTCTGCTTCCGCTCCAATGCCGGTGAGGGATGGTCGCCCACGGTGCAGTACTATGTGCGTGTGGTGAGTGGCGAGCCGCAGCTCATCACGGCCATCGAATACTACTGGGACGTGGATCCCGGCTTCGGCAAGGGCACGCCCATCCCCTTCACTCCGGCTACGATGGTAGACCTGAGCGGCTACGAGTTTGATGTAGACGGCCTGACGGGCGACCACCACCTCTACATCCGTGCACAGAGCAAGGGAGGCTGGAGCCCCTTTGTGACGGAGCTGGTGGTGTGCAGTGCCGAGGGATGCTTCACGCTCAACGATCTGGCCGAGGGCACAGAGCGCAACTACATCTCGCTGACCGAGATGTTCGGTGACTTTGCCCTGCGCCATGCGACCAACGACATCACCGTCACCGTACGCGGTGGAGCCACCTTCGGTTACGATGCCACTAAGGCCGATGCACTGAACGTGCTGACTGCCGTGGCCGAGGATCTGGAGAAGTACGATGCGCGCATCACCTTCGAAGCCCCATCGGCCGCCACACTGAACATCACGGCCAACGAGGCGGATATGGCTGCTGTGATAGCCCTGTGTGCCCGCATCAGCCTGAATAAGGTGACACTCAACATCAACGGCACGGCCTACGACTTCAGCGTAGTGGGCGATGATCAGGAGGAGTTGTGCTCGGGTAGTGAGAGTGGTGCCCGCATGTGGTCGGGCATAAACTCGGCCATCACCGCATCGTGGACAGCTACGGCTACCGGCAACAAATATGTGAAGGGATATACGGCGAGCGGCACAGGCGACCTGCCTGCCATGACGCTGACCAATACGGGTGCTGCCCGTGACTATGTGACCTATACCGTATCGCTGGCCTATGGCGAGACCGAGGTGTATAGCTTCACACACGTCATCTACGTGAATCCGGCGATTGCAGCCAAGAAGGTGGGCTTCACCTCGACTCCGGCCGACGGAGCCATCGTCAACCCCGGCACAGTGACCGTCAAGTGGAATGCGGTGGGCGGAGCCACCTCGTATGAGGTGACCGTGGAGCGCACGGCCGATGCCGACGGCACAGTAGAGGCCACCACCAAGGAGCAGACCGCAACCTCCATAAAGATAACGGCCGAGTCGGGATACTCCTATATATATAAGGTACGCGCGATAGGACCGTGCGATGCCACTGCCGAGAGCAGCAGAGGATTCACGATGTTCCGTGCCGATGCCGATGACCTGGCGGCACTGCGTGTGCTGTACGATGCTTGTGGTGGCGAGGGCTGGAGCAAGCAATGGCTCGTAGATGCCGAGGTGTTGGCCTCGACCAACTATCCCGGTGTGACCTTCAGCCCCGAGGGTCGTGTCACTGCCATCAACATAGCCGGTTATGGACTCACGGGAGAGCTGCCCGGAGAAGGGCTCAGCCTGCCTGAGCTGACAACGCTCACGCTCAACAACAACAGTATCACCGGACTGACGGCAGGTATTGACCTGCCCAAGCTGGCTACACTCAATTTGGCGGGTAACCGTGTTGCCGGACTGACGGCAGGGCTCAGCTTACCGGAGCTTACCGCCCTGGATCTCAGCAGCAACCACGTCAGCGAACTGCTGACAAGCGGATTCAGCCTGCCCAAGCTGGCTACACTCAACCTCAGCAACAACCAGTTAGAGGGCGAGCTGCCCACAGAGGCACTCGACCTGCCTGCACTGACCACGCTGAACCTCAGCCGCAACAGTCTGACGGGCAATGTGCCGGCATCGCTGCTGAAAGAATGTACCCTGCTGAAAAGCCTCGACCTCAGCCATAACCGGCTGACAGAGGTGAAGACAGCATTACCTGCCGGCATCACTTCGCTGAACCTGAACAACCAGCACCGTGTGTATGGCAGCAGTACCCAACTGCACGACCTTACCGAACTGGGCGAGGTGGAGATTGGGCTGAAGAGTACGTTGGAAGCAGCCTTCGGCCAAAACTCACTGATGGAGTATAGCCACAGTGGCAAGAGCTATGCTACCTTTGACCTGTACGATGTAGCCCTGAAAGAGCAATATGCCCGCTTGACCTATACTCAGGGATACTACCATCTGGCGTTCCTCAATGCCGACTACAAGCAGCCGCAGGATGCCGAGTTGATGATGGTGGCAATCAGTGGCTATGCCAAGGGTTCGGTGCAGCCCGTGGTGGTGAGCTATGTGGAGGCCGATGCCAATGTGGACCGCTTGGTCGACGTGCTCGATGTGCAGCACTCGCTCAACTATGTGGTGGCCGATGAGGGTGCCGAGGGACTCTTCAACTGGTCGGCAGCCAATACGTTTGCCGATGAGCTCATCAACATTCAGGATATCGTGGTCACCGTGAACCACGTGCTGAGCCACACGAACGCTGCGGCACAGACCCGTGCCCGCCGCATGACGGCTGCCGAGCGTGCCAAGGCCCACGGCCGCCTCTACGTGGAGGACGGCTATCTGTGTCTCACGGCCGACACGGCTGTGGCAGCCCTCGACGTGGAGCTGCAAGGAGCCTCGGCTACACAGGTGCGCCTGATGCTTGCTGCTGCCAACTGGCAGATGGTGAGCCGTGCCACGGATGAGGGAGTGCGCCTCGTTATATTCTCACCCACAGGGCAGACCCTGCCCGTGGGCACTACCAGGCTGCTGGCCCTGCGTGCCGAAGCCAACCCGATAGCGGCCGATGCGGCCGATGCCAAGGCACAGGCACTCACCATAGCTGTGGAAGGTGGAGATGCAACAGGGCTTGATGCTGGAGAACTGACAGAGGCGTTGACAGCACGCATCCAGGATGGAGTACTTCATGTAGAGTCTACCATGGAGTGTGAGGGGGTCACCTTGACACTCTACGACCCTGCAGGCCGTCAGCTGGTACAATATGCTGGCGAGTCTCTACAGGCAGGTGACAACATGTGGCACATTGGCTCAGATGCACAGGGTGTGTACCTGTTGCAGGTGCGCATGGCAAATGGTAGTACGGATGTGATGAGAATAGCAGGTAAATAATAATATAACGAAACTATGCAACTAATGAAAAATATAAGACTCTGGGTGTCGGCAATCGTGGTGCTGTGTACTACTGCGGTAGTGGCACAGACCACCGGTGCCACACTCACGGTGGGCAGCATTGAAGGAGCTGCCGGCAAGGAGGTCAGTGTGCCGCTCTACCTGACCAATGCCGAGGAGGTGGTGGCCGTGCAATTTGATGTGGAGCTGCCCTACACACTGACCTCGGACATTGTGCTGAGCGAGAACAGAAAAGACGGCCACATCGTAAACCGGAAGAGCATCGGTGCCAACAAGTATACGGTGACGGTGATGTCGTTCAGCAACAACCCCATCAAAGGCAACTCGGGTTTGCTCATGCGCTTGCCCATGACAGTGGCAGCCGAAGCACAGGCCGACGACACGTATCCCATGACACTGAGCAATATCGTGGTGGCCAAGGCCGACGGTGCGAACGTGGCAACGGCAACGGAACACACGGCAACATTTACCGTGCAGCGTGTGCCAACACCCGACCTCATCGTTGCCGGCGTGACGGTAGATGAAGCCAACCGCACGCTTGTGCCCGGAGATAAATTGCGCGTGCACTACACGGTGACCAACCAGGGCAATGCCGAGACTGGCAGCGGGTGGACAGAGAACTTCTACCTCGTGGATGCTACGGGAGCACGCACCTTTGTCAACAAGGTAATCTATGAGCATACCCTCATCAGCGGCACAGCACTGAACCGCTATGCCGAGGTGAGCATCCCGCAGGTGATGCGCATCGACGGGGAGGTGACGGTATATGTGGAGCTGGCAGGCAACAAGCAGACCGGTGAGCTCATTGCCGATCAGGGCAACAACAGTGCCACATCGGCCGATGTGTGTACATTGACCAAGAAGCTATTCCTCACCCCCGACAATGCGAAGATGACCGAGGGCAGCTATCGCAGCTATACGCTGACCCGCTCGGGCGACTGGTCGATGGACGAGACCTACACACCCGTCTGTGAGGATGCCGGTGTGCTGAGCCTTCCCGAGACGGTGACCATCAAGGCCGGACAGTCGGGCGTATCGTTCCGTGTGACAGCCATTGACGACACGGAAGTGAGTGCACTGAACAAGACCTATATCGCCGTGGCCGAAGCCAATGGCTATGAAGCCGTGAGGGTGGGGGTGCTGCTCAGTGACAACGATGACTATCCCCTCACACTGACGGCCAACAAGACTGCCATCACGGAGGGCGATGAGCTGACACTGACCGTAGTGCGTGGCGGCCCGCTGGATGAGGAGCTGAAGGTGAACATCACGTGTAGCCAACCATCGCGCATGACCACGCTGCGAGCCATCACCATACCGGCCGGAGAGACTACGGCATCGGCCACGGTGAGCGTGAGGGAGAACCTCACCCCACAATCCGACGTGACCGTGACCTACACGGCACAGAAGACCGACTATGAGACATCGAAGGTGAATGTGTCGCTCACCGATGGTGACCGCCCCAAGCTGACGCTGAAGCTATCGACCGATATGGTGGGCGAGGCCGACGGCTATGGCGCACTGATGGCTACGGTGACCCGCGACGGTGACCTGAGCGAAAACCTGAATATCTTTATCGACAACTCATCGAACGGGGAGGTGTACTTCGACTCGGACCGCTACACCATATCGGCCGGAAGCAGCTCGGTGACCTTCCCGATAGGCGTGACCGACAACTCTATTATAGAAGGTACGCGCACGTATGAGGTGTGGGCTGCCGTATACCTGACCGATGTGAAGAAGGCCGATGAGGCAACCAAGGTGACACAGACCTTCGAAGTGACCGACGACGATGCCCGGTATATCAAGATGGAGAGCAAGGTAGCTGCCATCAAGGAGGGTGGAAAGGCAACCGTGACCATCAGCCATAACCATGTGGCAAGCACTGAAGCGGTGACGGTGAACCTCTCGGCAGACGATGCCACGGTCTCTATCCCTGAGTCTGTGACAATCGATGCGGGCAAGACCTCGGCAACATTCGAGGTAGGTGTGCCCACCAATGAGACTGCCGATGACGAGCGCACCTTCACCATCAAGGCGGAGAGCGTGTATGGCGAGGCTACGGTAATGTTTATGATCTCGGACCGCACGCTGCCCGACTATAGCGTGAAGCGTACGACCATGATTTCACAAACCATATCGCCCAACCGCGAGAGTGTGTGGGAATTAGAGATAGAGAACAAGGGTACGGCCGAGTTGCCGGCACAGTGGCCTATCAAGGTGTATCTGGCCGACCATTCGATGTATGTGGAGCGCCCTCCCTACTGGAAGACACAGATGCTGGAAATCGACACGTGGTATACGAGCGAAGCCATTGCGGCCGGTGAGAGCAAGGTGATGACATTCACCACGACTGTCCCTGCCGACTTCCACTATGGTAGCGGCTATCAGTACTTCAAGACCTGGAGCAACCGTCCCGAGTCGACCTCGGATATTCAAAACAGCAACGAACTGTCGCTCAATAACAATGAACCCGATGGCGTACGAATCGACATTGTGCGCCCCTATACGGTGACAAGCATCAAGACCGACAAGGAAATATACCAGCCGGGTGATGTGGCTATACTCAAGGGAGTAGTGGCCGGTGGCCGTGAAGGCGATAAGGTGGAGGTGTATTTCTACAATGAAGAGGGTGACTGCATGACAGGCACGGCAACCGTTGCCATTGATGCGACCTTCGAATACCAACATACCATAGGAGCCAACTGGGGTGGTGAATATAACATAGGTGCCCGAGGTATTGGACAGAACGAATATGAAGAGCTGACCTCGATAGGAGTCTATAACTTAGAGGTGAACGGAGGCCGGAAACTGGACTGGAAGGTGGCCGAAGGCGATGTGAAGGAGGGCACGATAAGCGTGACCAACCAATCGAACATAGCCATACACCATGTACGCCTTGAGTGGACAGACAAGCCTCAGGATTGTGTGTTCGAGGTGAGTGCTGCCGTTGAAACCCTGGAACCCGGTGCTACAGCCAACTTTACCTATAAGGTGGCTCCCACAGCTGTGTCTACAGGAGGCGAGTACCTGAGAGGTAAGCTGACGGCTATGTGTGATGAGGGTATCAGCAAGAGTGTGGACACCTATTATTATTGCATCGAGTCGCACGCCAATATCGTGTTTGAAAAGAAGGAGATAGAGACTACACTGATGCACGGTACGGTGCGCTCGTATGAGGTGCGCTTCGGCAATGTCGGACTGGTGGAAACCGGTGAACTCACGATAGAGACCCCGACGACTACACCGTGGCTGGGATTCTCTACACCAAGCACCATGAAATCGCTCGCCGCCAACGAGACGGCCAGCATTATGCTGACACTGGCCTATCAGAAAGATATGATAGCTTCGGGCACGTACGAATCGTTTGTGCGTGTGAAAGCTGAGAATGGCACGGCTGTCGTGCTGCCCATAACAGTCACTGTGGTGAGCAACGAGAAGGCAACGCTGACCATCGATGCCGTAGACGTATACACCAAGGGAGCCGAGGATGGCAACGGACCGCACCTGGCAGGCGCTACCGTGAAGTTGGTGAACAAAATGACCGGCGATGTGGCCATGACAGGAACAACGGATGCCAACGGTATGTGGACAACTACAGAACTGACCGAGGGGGTATATGACCTCTACGTATCGGCCGACCGCCACCAGACCTACAAGGAGACAATCGTGGTGAGCCCGGGAGAGGTAATCGTGAAAGAGACATTCCTGCCATACGCTGCTGTGAAGGTGACCTATACGGTGGTAGAGACAGAGGTGGTGGATGAGTATGAGACACGTATAGAAATGGTGTTCGTACCGGACATACCACAGGCTATCGTGGTGCCCGAAGGAATGAACTTCGGCTGTGGAGGTACTGCAACGGCCAACGTGAAACTGACCAACAAGGGTAAGCTCACGGCATATAACCCTACACTGTTGTTCCCGACAATTGATGGAGTGACCTTCACGGTACTCAATGAATATCCGGAAGTGCTCTATCCGGGTGAAAGCTATGACATGAAGGTGCATTTTGAGGGTCCCGAGAATGTAACCCGAAAGACGGGTGCTACCGTGATCATGTACTATGAGTACAAGCTGCAGGGAGAGACATACGCCAACAACGACGGTCACGTGGCCGAGTGGGGATGTGAAGACTATCCTATTGTGATAGGTGGCGGTGGCTATTCCGGCGAACAGAAAGGACAGACCAAAGATGATATTGGGGATATATTCTTGGATCAGGATGCTAAGTTCGAAGATGAGGAGGGTACAGTATCGCTGCCTACCTATACCCCGGTATCTACCTCGAAGACCAATCAGGTGGTGCTGGAGTTCCGCCAGAAGTTCTTCCTCACTCGTCAAGCCTTCCGTGGTACGCTCAAGATTGAGAACCAATACACCACAGGACTGACCGACATCGTGTTTGAAGCCAATGTGAAGACAATGGACGGCAAGGATGTGACAGAAATGTTTGCTCTGGACTATGATGATGAACCCACAGGAGGCATTGAAGTGGATAAGGAGACAGGAGTATGGAGCCTCGGAGGCGAACAGGTGGGTGAAGCGGGTGTCATCTATGTGCCCTCGAAAGAGACGGCACCTACGGAGCCTGTAACCTATCTGTTTGGTGGCACGCTGGCGTATACGGATATTGATTCGGGAGAACGGGTGACTGTGGACCTGATGCAGACGGCACTCACCGTGAACCCGTCGCCTGACCTGTATCTGACCTACTTTATCCAACGTGAGTTTATCTCTGATGACCCGCTGACTGATATCGTTGAGCCTTGGGAGCCTGCCGAGTTTGCCCTGCTGATACAGAACAAGGGAGCAGGCAAGGCACTGAATCTGGCAATAGAGACCTCGGAGCCGAAAATCATAGAGAACGTAAACAGCCTGCCTGTGGCATTCAAGTCGCTCTATGCCTCGATTGATGGCGTGGAGGGCAACTTCCCCTTCAAGAAGATGGAGGTGGGAGCTATAGAGCCGGGAGAGAATGTGCTGGCACGCTGGTTCTTCTACAGCAACGTGTCGGGATACGTCAACGACTACTATGTGGAGATGACCCGTGGGTCGCTATATGGCGAGGAGTTTAACTTGATAACCCTGCTTGGTGCCCGCGACCTGAAACGCTCGGTGAAGTCTGTACCACAAGCTACGGCCAAAGCACAAGCTGCACGTGGAGTAGATGTGGCCACACGTGCTACGGCCGACATCTTCCTGCTCGATGAGATAGAGGATGAGGAGAACCTGCCCGATTGCGTGATTGACGGCAACGGAAACGAAACTACCGACCTGGAGATCGTGAGCGAGGCGACAACCGTAAGCAAGGAGAACGACAACACCTATAAGCTGACAGTGAAGGCCACGAGAGCCGGATGGGTGTATGGCAAGCTGCACGACCCGACCAACGGAACGATGCTGCTGGTTTCGGTAGTGCGCGAAAGTGATGGAGCGGATATGGGGGTCAATAACTTCTGGCAAACAGATCGTAGCATCGCCAAGGACCGTAGCACCATCTATGAGAACCTGCTCCACTTTGCCGATAATATGTACGGTGTGGAGGAGACCTATACGTTGACGTTCGTGGAGAAACCTGCCGAGCCTGTTGCCGTAACGGCAATAGAAGGTGTACCTGAGGTGATGACAACAGAGCCTGTGACACAGGTGAAGGTGAAATTCAGCAAGGAGATAGATGCTGCAACGTTCACAACCGATGACATCGTCATCACATGTAACGGTACGCAACTGGACCTTACCCAAGCGACCATAACGAAGGAGGAGGGAACGGCTGTGACCTATATAGTGGACTGGTCGGGACTGACCCCGATGTACGGAACTCACCAGCTGGCCGTATATACAACCGGCATAACGGATGTGGACGGACTGAACGGTGAGACATCTGTAATGAAGTCGTGGACGCAGAATATCACGGGAACCGCCTTGCTGAATATTGAGGTGACACCGAGCGAGGCCGGAACAACAACCGGAGGCGGAATACTGAACTTTGGCTATGTAACCCTAAAGGCTACTGCCAAGGAGGGGTATGTGTTCTATCGTTGGACCGAAGAGGGCAAGGTACTGTCTACAGCGGCGAACTATACCCATCTGTTGTACAAGCCGACTAACATCAAGGCTGAGTTCGTACCGGCTACCTACTCGCTCACCGTGACATGCAACGAGAATATCGGAACGGTAAATGGAGTGGCAAGCGGTACGTATGAGCATGGAACAGAGATAACCCTCCGTGCTGTACCCAACAGTGGCTATACCTTTGCAGGCTGGGTAATCAATGGCACGAAGCAAGAGGGTACCGATGCAACCCTTTCGCTCGTCATGGAGAAGGCTACAAGTATCGAGGCCTTGTTCGAGAAAACTGTCATAAACCTGCTGGCGGGCGACGTGAACAGTGACGGTATGGTTGATATAGCCGATGCAATAGGCATTGTCAACTATGTATTGAAGAAAGAGATGACGGTATTCGTAGCCCATGCGGCCGATATGAATGAGGATGGCTACATCAACATAGCCGATGCCATCGCAATAGTCAATCAGATATTGAAGAAGTAACAAATTAAAAATGCTATAATTTTATGAGAAGGTTTGTATTAATTTTATCCATGTTCCTTGCTGCCAGAAGCCTGATGGCAGAGGGGCTTTCCGTGGATGCTGTTGCTTTGCCCCAGGGACTGCAAACGGAGCTGACTATCCGTTACCAGTTTGATGAGGCAGACGTATACTCGGGTTATCAATTTACGATGATTCTTCCTGAGGGAGTCTCCTTGGTTTCATTCACGGAGGGAGACTGCTATCAAGAATCGCACCAGGTGACTCACAATTATGTTACAGAGACCAATGAGGACAACTTTGCCTGTCTTTCAATTGCAAGTGATCCGCTTACGGGAACAGACGGTGTGTTGCTAAAGGTTGTAGTTGAATCTGACGGCTCTGCTGAGGTGGGTGATATCCTTCATGGAACCATCCAAGGAATAGTGTTCGGAACGGTCAAGGCTGTATCCGTCCCATTCAGCGATGTGGCATTCGATATAGAGATTACTGAGCCGTTGATTGTGCTCGACGAGACCTCCAAGACATTGCCTTTGGCAACTGGAGGAGAGGTGTCCATCAATGTGAAGAGAACCATCAAGGCCGGTGAGTGGAGCACCATCTGCCTGCCATTCAGCATGACCGCGGAACAGACCTATGAGGTGTTCGGTGAGGATGTGCAGCTGATGGGATTTGATTCCTATGAGGCTGATGATAACTTGACGAGCATTGAAGTCTACTTTTACGATTGCAACGAGACCTTGGCCGAAGATGGATTCATGGCCAATTATCCTTATATTATAAAGACCACGAAGGATATCACTGAGTTTACCGTGACTTCAACTATTGAGCCTGATGAAGAAGGAGCTGTTGAAACATATAAAAGTAAAGGAAAAGTTCTTGGTAGGTTTTACGGCACACTGAAATCTGGAACGACAATTCCCAAGAACAGCCTGTTCCTCAATGGAAATAATTTCTATTATTCGGCAGGCTATACGCCGATTATGGGATTCCGCGGTTACTTTGACTTTGTGGCTGTTCTAAGTTCTGTCGATAATGCCGCCTCGGCCATCACACTCCGAATTGGTGAGGAGACCACCGGTCTGGAAGCATTGCAGAAGGGGTGTGCTGCGGACGGGAGGGTATATGACCTGCAAGGACGCATGATAGAGAATCCCGGTAAAGGAATATATATTAAGAACAATAAGAAGATTATCATCAAATAACACTATGAAAGCTAAATATATAACACCCGGCATGGAGATAGAGGAGATCTCTGTAGAAAGCATGATTGCCACAAGTGGCGTACATAGCGACGAATACGGCATAGGCTATGGCGGTGTGGATGAAGACGGCAGTCTGACTCCCTCTTCACGTAGCCGCCGCGGTACGTGGGGAGACCTGTGGAACTAATTGTAAGCGACAAAAAATGTAGGGGTACGGAATTCTGTGCTCCTACATTTTTTGTATAGAGTTCTATATCCCTGTCTGCCGTAACTCCTCAAAGAGTTTCCGCTGTTGAGGGGTAGGGGCGTTGGGTATGGATAGCTGGAAACTCACGATGAGGTCGCCGTAGCTGCCCTCACGCTTATATATAGGAAATCCTTTGCCTCTGAGGCGTAATTTGCTGCCTGGTTGGGTGCCGGCACTGACCTTTACGCGTACGTTCCCCTTTAGGGTTTCAATGACCACTTCGCCACCAAGCACAGCTGTGGTGAGGGGTAGGGTGGCGGTGAGGTGCAGGTCATTGCCCACCCGGGAAAAGACCTTATCGGGGAGTATGCGGAAGGTAATGTAGAGGTCGCCACGTGTGCCGCCTTGGGGAGCCTCACCACCATATCCACGCAAGCGGAGTCGTTGGCCGTCGGTTACACCGGCAGGGATGGTGACGCGCACGGACTGCTCTCCTACGCTGAGCACTTGCTTGTGTGTCTCGGCTGCATCACGCAGCGAGAGCTGCAGCTCGGCTTCGTAATCATGGCCACGCAAAGGGGCGTTCCTGGCACGACGGCTCCGTGTGCCGCCAAACAGCTGCTCGAAGAAATCGCTGAACCCTCCGGTATTGCCTTCCGAACGGGTGAAGTCGCCAAAGCCACCGAAATCGAACCCACCGAACCCGTGTGCACCATACGTGCCGTAGCCTGTACCGTATTGCTGCTCATATTGGCGACGTTGAGCCTCATACTCCTCGGCGTGGGCCCAATGCTCGCCGTATTCATCGTATTTCTTGCGCTTCTCGGGGTCGCTCAGTACGGCATTGGCCTCGTTTATTTCTTGGAAGCGCTCCTGTGCCTTGGGGTCGTCCTTGTTGGTATCTGGGTGGTACTGCTTGGCCAGTCGGCGGAAAGCTTTCCGTATATCTGCCTGTGTGGCACTGCGGTCGATGCCCAGCACTTTATAGTAATCAATGAAAGACATAGTTATATAATAAGGTGTTATAAATTAACTTTTAGCCGAGGAAAAAGTTGCAGGACTATGAATATTTTATTTACTTTGCAGGAATAACAAACCTATTCATTAAGCAGATGAAACGCAATAGACTCGTTTATTTGATTTCGTTAATGGCTATATTGTTGACTTCGTGCCACGACTCTCGGCCCGTACACATTAAGGTTGTCTGTACGAGCGATGTGCACGGCAGTTTCTTTCCCTACGATTTCCAGCTCGACAAGCCTGCCAACGGTAGTCTTGCCCGTGTGAGCAGCTATCTGGGCGAGTTGCGTTTGCCCGAGGCGTATGGCGACAATGTGATATATGTTGACAATGGCGATATCCTGCAGGGGCAACCCACCACCTATTATTATAATACGGTAGCGATAGACCAGTGCCATCTGGCTGCCGAGGCGCTCAACTATATGGGGTGCGAGGTGGCTATGTTGGGTAATCATGATATTGAGACTGGCGGACCCACTTACCAACGTTATATGCGCGACCTCAAGGCTGTACCCGTAGGAGGAAATATCCTATATGAGGATTCAGAACATCCGTTTCTCCCTCCCTATACGATTGTTGAGCGCGAGGGAGTGAAGATTGCTTTCTTAGGACTGACCACTCCGGCTGTACCTAACTGGTTGCCACGTAACTTGTGGAACGGACTCGAATTTGTCGATATGGAGCAGTCGGCACGCCGATGGATGGCTCACCTGCACGAACATGAGTCACCAGACCTTGTCATAGGACTCTTTCACTCAGGCTACGAGGGCGGTATCGTGACTGACACGTATGCCGAGAATGCCACTCGTGCTGTGGCCGAGAATGTCCCTGGATTCGATGCCATCTTCTTCGGTCACGACCATCGGGCACTCAACACGACTGTTGTCAATGTGGAGGGTGATACGGTACTGCTGGTCAATCCGGCCAATAATGCTCATAAGGTGGCTACACTCGATGTCACGATTGTTAAGGGTGAGGAGCCTCGTTTGTCTCTCGCTGCTGACATCGTAGATGTGAATGCCTACAAGCCCGATACTGCCTATATGGCCCATTTTGCACCTCATGCCGAACGGGTGAAGAGGTATGTGTCAAAGAAAATCGGTGTGTCTACCCACAAGATTGACTCCCGCGATGCCTATTTCGGACCATCTGATTTTGTTGACTTCATTCACCGTATGCAGTTGGATATCACGAGTGCGCAAGTATCGTTTGCCGCTCCATTGGCATTCAATACCTCTCTGCCCAAGGGCGATATTCACGTGCGCGATATGTTCAACCTCTATCGTTATGAGAATATGCTCTATGTGATGCAGCTTACGGGGCAGGAGATCAAGGACTATCTGGAGATGTCGTATGCCCTTTGGGTAAATCAGATGAAGAGTGCGGCCGACCATCTGCTGCTCTTCGATGAAGCCACTCTCGATAGCCGCTCGCCTCGCCTCAAGAATATCTTCTCCAACTTTGACTCTGCCGCAGGTATCCTCTACGAGGTGGATGTGACAAAACCTGTGGGCAAGCGCGTGCATATCAAGAGTATGGCCGATGGCACTCCTTTCAGCCTTGATGCGACCTATCGTGTAGCGATAAACTCATATCGTGGCACTGGCGGTGGCGAATTGCTGACCAAGGGAGCCGGTATTCCGCACGATAAGTTGGAAAGTCGTATCGACTATTCTACCGACATAGACCTCCGCTTCTATATGCTCAACTATATTGAACTTCGCGACTCGATTAATCCCCAACGCCTCAATCATTGGAAATTCGTACCTGAACGCTTGACTGTGCCTGCCGCCCACCGCGACTACAAGCTCTTGTTTGATGAGTAAGAATCTGCTTAAAAACAGATGCAGAGTTGAAGATAGAATTGCATGAACCAATACTTATGCTTATCTTCGCGTAGAATTTAATATCAACAACCAATAATTGTAATATTCACTATGAGAAACAGATTTCTGACCTTGTGCCTCACGCTGCTCTGTTTGGGGGCGACTATGGCACTGAAAGCCGAGAATGACAAACCGTTTGTAATCCCCGAATTGCGCCAGTGGCAAGGTGCCGATGGCATGGTAGCCGTCAGCCCCGGTACCAAGGTGATGTATGTCAATGCTGAGCTCGCCGATGCAGCTGAAGCCATGGCTGAGGACTATGGCCTGTTGTTTGGTAAGGGCATGAAGGCCAAGAATGCCAGCAAGGCTCCCAAGGGAGCTATCATCATGGCTCTCACTGATGACAAGGAACTGGGCGATGAGGGCTACAGCATTGAGATTGGCGATTGTGTAGCTATCAAGGCCAACACCCCGACGGGTGCCTACTGGGCAACACGTACGCTGCTGCAGATTCTCGAGCAGTATGAGGGTACCCATCTGCCCAAGGGCGTCATCCGTGACTGGCCCGATTACGGATTGCGTGGCCTGCTGCTCGACTGTGCACGCAAGTTCATCCCCATGGACTACCTCAGAACCTTTGCCAAGGCGATGGCCTACTATAAGATGAACACTATCCAGGTACACCTCAACGACAACGGTTTCAAGCAGTATTTCGGCAATGACTGGAACAAGACCTACTCGGCCTTCCGCCTCGAGAGCGAGCTCTTCCCTGAACTTACGGCCAAGGATGGCAGCTACGGTAAGGATGAGTTCCGCCAGTTCCAAAAGGATGCCGCCAAGATGGGCGTAAACATCATCCCCGAGATTGATATCCCTGCCCACTCGCTTGCCTTTGTCCACTACCGCAAGGAGTTCGGATCTGAGAAGTACGGCATGGATCACCTGGATCTCTTCAACGACAACGTGTACCCCTTCCTCGACTCGCTCTTCACCGAGTACCTTGAGGGTGAGGATCCTGTATTCGTAGGTAAGCAGGTGAACATCGGTACCGATGAGTACTCCAACGCCGAGAAGGCCGTGGTGGAGAAGTTCCGCGCTCTTACCGACCGTTACATCCGCTTCGTGGAGTCATTCGGCAAGCAGGCTATGGTATGGGGTGCACTTACTCACGCTCAGGGTGATACACCCGTGAAGTCGGAGAACGTCATCATGAACTGTTGGTACAACGGCTATGCCAATCCTGCCGATATGAAGGCCTTGGGCTACGACCTTGTGAGCATCCCCGATGGTGCCGTTTACATCGTTCCCGCAGCAGGTTATTATTATGACTATCTGAACCTCGGTTACCTGTACAACTCATGGAGTCCCGCACAGATTGGCAACCAAAAGTTTGAGGATAAGGATCCCGCTATCCGTGGTGGTATGTATGCCGTATGGAACGATGTGGTAGGCAACGGTATCTCTGTTGAAGACGTTCACCACCGCAGCTACCCCGGCATGCAGGTAATTGCCGCCGCAACATGGAGTCCCACCTACAAGACCGTACCCTTCGAGGAGTTCAACCACAAACGTACCTTGCTTGCCGAGGCTCCTGGTGTAAACGACCTAGGTACCTTCAAGGGCGAACCCAATAGCGTAGTGTACACTATCCCCGAGGTGAAGGCTGGCAAGAGCTATCCTCATGCCAAGGCTGGCTACGGATACAGCGTATCGTTCCGCATTGATGGTGTCAAGGAGCAACCCGGCACACTGTTGTTCACCAACGGTATCACTGACTTCTATCTCAGCAGTCCCGTTGACGGTCGTATGGCTTTCGTACGCGATGGTTACCACAATACCTTCAACTACTATGTTGAGGAGGGCAAATCGGTAGATATCCGTATAGAATGCACCAATACTGCTACTCGTCTCTATGTGGACGGTAAGCTGAAAGATGAGCTCAAGCGTGGCAAGCGTTGGGCATCGGAGAAGGTATCGTACGATTATGTGCCTACCCTCTGCTTCCCCCTCCAGCAGGCAGGCAACTTCAAGAGCAAGGTTACCAACCTCAAGGTGGAGAACTTTGTCAAAGGTTAATAACCTGTTTTATAAGTATTCATAAAATAAAGCGTGCAGATTTCTGCACGCTTTATTTTATTGAATAATATAGTCATGTTAGTCGTATAAGTGGTTAACGAGTTGTAGTCAACCACTCGGTGACATTCTTCTCTATACGGGCAGCAATGTCCTCGGTGCTCTCCTTTACGAAGGTCTCGCCGGTGATGTGCTCGTAGAGTTCGATGTAGCGCTCGCTAATGCCGGTAACAATCTCATCGGTCATCTCGGGTACCTGCTGACCCTCCTTGCCTTGGAAACCATTGTCCATGAGCCACTCGCGTACAAATTCCTTGGAAAGCTGCTTCTGGGGCTCACCCTTCTCGAAGCGCTCCTCGTAGCCCTCGCTGTAGAAGTAGCGGCTGCTGTCGGGGGTATGGATCTCGTCCATGAGGTAGATGATGCCGTTGTGCTTGCCAAACTCGTACTTGGTGTCTACGAGGATGAGTCCGCGCTCGGCTGCAATCTCGGTGCCGCGCTTGAAGAGGGCGAGTGTGTACTGCTCAAGCAATGCATACTCCTCAGGGGTAGCCAAACCTTGCGCCAGAATTTCCTCCTTGGAGATGTCTGCATCGTGTTCACCAATCTCGGCCTTGGTGGTAGGGGTGATGATCGGTTCGGGGAAACGCTCGTTCTCGCGCATTCCATCGGGGAGCTTCACTCCACAAATCTCGCGTACACCACTCTTGTATGCACGCCATGCCGAGCCACAGAGGTAGCCGCGCACAATCATCTCTACGGGGAATCCTTCGCAGAGTACGCCTACAGTCACCATGGGATCGGGGGTTGCAAGCTTCCAGTTGGGGCAGATGTCGGTAGTGGCATCGAGGAACTTTGCTGCAATTTGGTTTAACATTTGTCCTTTGAAAGGAATACCCTTGGGCAATACTACATCGAATGCCGAGATGCGGTCGGTAGCTACCATGACGAGTTTGTCACCCATATTATACACATCACGTACCTTGCCGTGATATACTCCCTGCTGACCAGGAAAATTGAAATCGGTTGCTGTTAGTGCCATACTTTCAGTTTTGTTAGTTTATGAGTTTATTAGTTTTTGAATATTCGGAGGGCTCGGAGATTTCTACATCAGTCACTCCTCCTTAGGAGGGGCGGGGGAGGCCTTCTCATATGCCTCTACAATACGTGTCACCAGTTTGTGGCGCACGATATCCTTTTTGTTCATCTCGATGACGCCTATACCCTTGATGTCATGCAATATCTGCATGGCATGTGAGAGTCCGCTGCGGGTAGAGGAGGGGAGGTCTATCTGGGTGAGATCTCCTGTAATGATCATCTTGGTGTTCATACCCATACGAGTGAGAAACATTTTGATTTGCGGGATGGTAGTGTTCTGTGCTTCGTCGAGGATGACCACGGCATCGTTCAGTGTGCGGCCACGCATAAAGGCCAGCGGAGCTATCTGTATGATGTTGAGCTCCATGTATTCCTTCAGCTTCTGTGGCGGTATCATATCTTCCAATGCATCGTAGAGTGGCTGTAAGTAGGGGTCGATCTTCTCCTTCATGTCACCAGGCAGGAAACCGAGTTTCTCGCCAGCCTCTACGGCAGGGCGGCAGAGGATGAGCTTCTTCACCTCCTTGTTCTTGAGTGCACGTACGGCGAGAGCAATGGCTGTGTAGGTTTTTCCCGAGCCTGCGGGACCTACGGCAAAGAGCATGTCGTTTTCCTTGTAGCTCTTGACAAGGCGCAACTGATTCTCACTGCGCGGTGTGATGGGGCGTCCCGTTACGGAGAATACGATGACATCACCCTCGCGCTCTACTGCGGGGCGGTTGCCGTTGAAAATATCGAGTAGTACCTCCTCCTTCAGCGAGTTGTAACGTGAACCATGCTCTTCCAGTTGTTTGATATAGTTCTCAAATGCTCCCAACACCTCATCATCGCCCATAGCACGGATAACATTGCCGCGTGCCACAATACGTAATTTGGGAAACAATGCCTTAATCATCTGTAGATTGGCATTGTTCACTCCGTAGATGAGCGCAGGGTCTATCTCCTCCAATACAATATGTTTTTCTATCATTAACGTAATTTTATCCTACAAAGATAATGGAATTTCGTTGAATGGAGAAATTTGAAACAAAATAATTGGATGACAGATATAACTCCCCAAAAGTTCCTCAAAACATGCTGACGAAAAAATCAAATGATCAAACCCTGTGGAATATTGTACAAAACATACTGTGGACAACTCAGGAGCTTATGTGCTGAGTGTTTTTTTTCTCTATTGGATAATTGTACAATAAGACATGTGCTTTTGTGCTTCGGGCATATCCCCTTAGTAAAAAAGAGTGGGAGAGTAGCGAAACATTGTTTTGAGTACGAAAAATTATCAGCGCGGAACCAAAAGGTCTCGCGCTGATTGAACTCTACATGGGCATGCGATTGTCTATCACATCCCAATTGATGATTTTCCACAGGCCATCGTAGTGGGCTCGTTTGTCGAAGGCGTAGTCGAGATACCAGCTGTGTTCCCAACAGTCGATGCCGAGTATCGGCGTCAGGCCACGTCGCCAGGGATTGCCACCTCCAGGTTCAGTCACTATCAACAGTCGGCCTTCGGTATCGGCGGCCAGCCATACCCATCCGCTTCCGAATACGCTCATGGCAGCATCGGTCATCTGCTTCTTGAAGGCCTCAATGCTGCCGAAGTGATAGTTGAGGGCATTGGTGACCCGGCCGTTGGGGGCCTTGTATTGTGAGACGGGAACGAACTGTTCAAAGTATAGCCGGTGGTTCATCACCTGGCCGGCATTGTTGTATATGGGGCCATCGGCAGCTTGTTGCACGATTTCTTCAACCAGTAGCCCCTCGTACTCGCTATCGGGAATGAGCTTGTTGAGGTTGTTGACGTACGCGGCAAGGTGTTTGCCGTGATGATTCTTGATGGTCTCCTCGCTGATGATGGGTTCTAAAGCATCGGACGGGTAGGGAAGTACTGGCAGCGTATATGCTGCAACTTTTGTTGTTGCCATAATGATGATTGATATTAAGGTTGTACACATAACGGGTGTTTAGGCTTCGATTAATATCTATATAACTAACCTGAGGTTTATAATGTTCGGGCAAGAAATATCCAAAAGATAGGTGTAAAGGATGAAGAAAAATTTATACCTTTGTACTGCGAAACGAATGAAGCAATGGCTAAGCAAGAAGTTACATACGACAGCATCGTCAAAGAGATTAACTCCAGGCAGTTTGCTCCCGTGTATTACCTGATGGGGGAGGAGCCTTACTATATTGACCGCCTTTCGGACTATATTGCCGAGAATGTGCTCACAGAAGAGGAACGTGGATTCAATCAAATGGTCATCTACGGACAGGATACGGATATAGGCAGCATCATTGCCGCAGCCAAGCGCTATCCGATGATGGCCGATCATCAGGTGATTATCGTTAAGGAGGCACAGACGTTGCGCAACATGGAGGAGCTGGTATACTACTTGCAGAAGCCTCAGCCAACGACGGTACTCGTGTTTTGCCACAAGTATGGCACGATAGACCGCCGCAAGAAGGTGGCTGTGGAGATAGAGAAGACGGGACGGCTGTTTGAGTCGAAGAAGCTGAAAGATACTATGCTGCCTACCTTCATCAGCAGCTATGTGCGCTCCAAGGGGACGGCCATTGATGTGAAGGCTGCAGGTATGATGGTCGAGAGCATCGGTGCCGATCTCAGCCGGTTGGCCAGCGAGCTGGACAAACTTATCATCGCCAAGCCCAAGACCGATGACCCCATCACACCTGAACTTGTGGAGGAGTGTGTGGGCATAAGTAAGGACTACAACGTGTTTGAACTGAAGAATGCGCTCATGGTGAAGGATGTAGTGAAATCCAACACCATTGCCAAGTATATGGAGGACAACAAGAAGACATTTGCCATGCCTATGGTGTTGGCTATGCTCTTTAACTTCTATGCCAATCTGATGATGGCCTACTATGCACCCGATAAGTCGGACAATGGTATAGCTGCCTACCTCGACCTGCGCAATCCGTGGCAGGCCAAGGAGTACCAGACGGCTATGCGTTATTATAACGCCTGGAAGGTGATGTATATCATCAGCGACATACGTAAGTACGATGCCCTATCGAAGGGTTATGGAGCTAACGCCACGGATAAAGGCCTGTTGCGCGAACTCATATATCATATATTACACTAAAAACCGTACTCAAACTATATTCAAACCGTGCTTTGAACGAAACGGGATTTTTCTCGTAACATTATTTCTCTCGCTAACTGATTGTAGGGTAGTGGTATAGCCTCATTTTTGGGCGTTTTTAATGCCATTTCCTTGCGTTTTTCTCGATCTCACGACCTCTCGGTCAAAAATAAACGATTTTTGAGCTATTAGCATCTATTTATGCTGATGGCTTCTTTCGCGGTTATAAATGTAACAGCAAAAGCAGGCTTTAGGTGTTATTAATGTAAACTCAGAGGAGTGTTCTTTTAGCAAATGTTAACTTTACAAAAGTAAATATACAAATAATCTATATGCCGACAATCTTTGTATACAAAAATAGCAGATATAAAAGTAAACAACCTTGTAGGCGGTATGTATAATTAATAATAATAATGTTTTGATAGGTAAGATTAAGTGTTTCAGTATATTTAAGCGTGATTTGTTAAAGTTTTTTATCAAACAAATTGCATAGTGTTGTATAATAGGTGAATTTTCTATCGGACAGAATGGTTTGTTACATTTATATTGTTATATATTAATATAATAAGTTAGATATATAAAGTGATGTTTAGAGTGTATGTGCTCTATGGCTGAAACTCCAAGATATTAAGCGATACAAAAGTAAACAGTTGGGCTATTTTGTAATCCCAAGATGTTTATAAATATAAATTGCAAATGTGAATTAATTGAATTACTTTTGTAATCGGATTGCAATATCAAAAAAATAATAATACAAGCCAGATGAGAGAGCGTATCAAAGAGATAATAGAACGTGAAGGGATGTCACAAAGTCAGTTTGCCGATTTCATTGGAGTAAACCGTCCTACATTGTCGCACGTTATTGCTGGGCGCAACAACCCCAGTATGGAAATTGTGATGAAGATACATCATAAGTTCCCTAAAATAAATATTCTTTGGTTGCTCGATGGCAAAGGCTCATACGAAGTGGATGTTGTGAGCAACAATCCCGCAGACTCTTTGGCCGAGGCCAAATATACCGATACCATTTCTAAGGACGAACAGCAGCATATATCTGGGCAGTATGTCGGTATCTCCGATCTACCGATACAAACAGATGAGCAACCTAAATCGCGTTTTTATCAAGGTGAATTGTTTGCTGAGAATCGCGTATTTGTGTCCGAGAGTACGGGTGAAGCAAAAAAAGGCAGGGAAATGCCACTTCAGACGCCCCCAAATAGCCCTCATCGAACTGAATTACAGCAGCATACGCCACCAAAAGTATTGCAACGAAAAATCGTGGAAATAAAAATTTTCTACGATGACGGTACGTATGAGACCTTCAAGCAGTAATTCTTAAGAAATCCACCACCGCTGTACGCTATATTTGGGTATAATGATGCTGTGTCACAATCACCTCAGCGATATGCGATAGATGCATGTATCTATGACAAACTATCTTGTGATGACTTTGCATATTCGCTTGGCGTCATTCCTGTTGCCTTCTTGAACACTTCGCGGAAGTACTTGTGGTCGGCAAATCCTACCTGGTCGGTCACCTCGCTTATCGTGAAACGATGCTCGCGTAATAGTTTCTTGGCCTTGTTGATACGACACTCACGGATAAGATCCGATGGGGTATTTCCTGTGAGTCCTTTTATCTTATTATACAATGTGGTGCGGCTGATACGAAGCTCGTAGGCCAATGTGTCGACGGTAAACTCGGGATTGTCCAAATGGGTGTTTATAATATCCTTCATCTCTACCATCAGCTTGAGGTCGAGTTCAGAGGTTGTTTCGGAAATGTTCTCAGTAAAGTCGTCCAGCGAGGCCATACGTTCCTTGAGTAGTTTGCGGCTTTCCACGAGGTTACGCAAGGTAAGCTGTAGTATCTTCATGTCAAACGGTTTAGTCACATAGGCATCGGCCTTGACTGCTAAGCCTTTAATGATGCTTTGTTGATCAGCTAAGGCAGATATCAGTACGACGGCAATGTGTGAAGTATCTATGTTGCTCTTGATGGACACGCAGAGGTCATCACCGCGCATTTCAGGCATCATCACATCGGTGAGTACGATAAGGGGTTGTATGTAGGGAAGTTTCGACAGGGCCTCCTTACCGTTGGTTGCAGTGTATACCTTGTATTCCTTGCTGAACATCCGGCTAAGGTAAGCCAGCAATTCAGGATTGTCTTCTACGATGAGCAGGCGGGTACGGCTATCCGTATTGTTTGGCTGGTTGTCGCCATCTTTCTCATCCATGGTAGGTTGCAGTTCGTCTTCGTATGGATGCTCAATGAATAGGGTAGTATGAGGGTCGTAATGCTCTTTACCCAGAGGGAACCTGACGTGGAAGTCGGCTCCCTGATTTAGTTGGCTGCTGACCTCAATCTTACCTTTCATCGCTTTCACATATCGCCCTATCGAGAGCAGACCTATACCGCTACCCAGTGTTTTGGCGTTCACGGCATTGGTGCCGCGGAAGAGTTGCTTGAACAGTCGTTTCTGCTCCATTTCGTGTATGCCTATCCCGTTGTCTACAACATGAAATCCCCATGTTTTGCCGTCTTTGTAAAGAGTAAATGTGATAGTCTCATTATCGTCACTATATTTGATGGCATTGGATATGAGGTTTTGTATAATAGAGTTCAGTTTGCGCACATCAATCCATATATCAAAGCCACTTTCCGGATGTATATACTCTATTTTCTGGTGCTTGGTTTGAGCCAGCATTCGCCATCTATCTATCTGTTTCCCTATTTGAGTTATGGCCTCGTGGCATTCTATACGTAGCTGTCCCTTCTCGATGCTTTCTATTTCGTAACGCATGACCTTATCGGTCATTTCGGCCAGCGTATTGGTGTTTCGCAAAGCCAACTCTATCGCGTCCTTGGCATCTGCGGTTAGTGTAGTATTTTCGCTCAGTTCCTCCAAAGGAGCTTTGATTAGGGTGATTGGGGTGCGCAGGTCGTGAGCTGTGTTGATGAAAAATTTAACCTTTTCATCTGAAATATGCATAGCAGTGGATGACCTGTTGTATTTTGTCATGAGGATAAACAGTAGCGTCAATATTCCGAGTTCAATGAGGAGACCGAGAAATGAGAAATAGAACGGGGGATTTATAATCAGGTCGAGGCTCTGCTCGTCGAGAAGCTTGCCCGACTCTTTGGACGTGGATCGTATGGTCAAGGCGTGCCTGCCAGCCTTCAGCCCATTCAGGGTGATGAAGTTTTCCTCGTTGAGCTCATGCCACTGTGCCTTCTCCAGATTGTTGTCGGTAGTCCAACTGATCAGACAATCCGATGGGTATATGTGATTGATGCTCTTTACTTTTATGGCCGCGTTTCGCTGACTGTTTGCCAGTCTCAGACGCTTGGTGTCGTTGATTGCTTCGGTGAGTGGAGAGCCCTTGTCACCCGGGTTCACGCGCGTGTTTCCTATATATAGGTCAGCCAGTATGAGGTTCGACTTGTATATATGCGGTAGGTTGGCACTTTCGTGTATTTCGATGATGCCAAAGTCACCTCCAAACATCATCGTATTTTTATGAGTTAGTATGCCTGAGCGTATGCTGAAGTTCATACCTTCCAATCCTTGGTCGTTGGTCCAAGTCGTAATCCTTTTCGTGTTTTTGTTGAAGCGCACAATACCGCCGTCCGAGCTAATGTAGAGCGATTCGTTGTTGGCTTTCACAATACACTTCATACAGTCGTTAGTGAGGGCGCTGTTGCTCTTGTTGTATCTGTAGTAGTAGTTCTGCTCCTCATTGTATACGATAAGGCCGTTGTGATGTGTCCCTATATATATAGTGCCATCGGTGTCCTGAAAGAGGGTATTCACCTTGAAGCGTTCCAGAGGCAGTTCTATGCGGCGTTCATCGTGGCTTCGCTTGTCGAAAATGTAGAGTCCGTCTTTTGTCCCTATCCAGAGATTGTCTTTGTCTTTTTGGGTGATGTAAGTGATGCCGCCAAACACTTCAGCATAGTTGACCCGTATACTGCCATTCTGGTAGCTGACGTTGAAAAGCTGGTTCTCACCTCCCATCCATACGCTACCATCCGAGGTGTCAAGGTACATCGTTTGGATATATTTCTCCGGTGCCATAGGTGTAGGTTTCACGAATCGGGATTTACGGGTTTGCTTGTCTATGATATAAATACCCGAGGCATATCCACCTACAAGTACAGTGCCAGGAACCACTTCGCATATCGTGAGGAAATAGTGGTTTGGATTGGGCGACTCATCGTCCATAGAAAGCATCGTATACCATTGGGCTGTAGATGTGTGGTATAGGCTGATACCATTGTCTGTGGCATACCAAAGGTCGTGTCGGCTGTCCTCCATGATGCAGTCAATACCATTGTTTATAAGGGTGTTGTTGCTAAGGATAGAGCGTCGTATCCAGTTAAACTTCGGATAGTTCGCATTGCATATAGTCAGCCCCTTTGGAAACGAACACATCCATAGCTGCCCATCCATATCTATGCATATATCAGAGACATTATCGGTATTCATGCGATACTCTGTGGTAAAGTCGGCCCGTATGTATGGTGATGGAGCACAGTCACTCATGCTCATTTGATATACACAAACTGCATTGGTGGAGAAAATCACATCATCACTATCGTTTATAGGGAGTATTTTGGTAACACGCACATCGGGCAACACATCTTTGTGATGGATAGCCACGCCTGAATCTTCCTTGTAGGCTACTATACCAGCATCCTCTGTACCGATGAGTAGCGTGTGGTGCTTGCTGTTATAATAGAGCGTGTTGACATTTATCTTGTTTTCTTGCAGTGCCGGTATCTTTTCTAATACCACCTCGTCTCCCTTGATATGTCCCACAAAAACATGTTGTTTGGTACCGATATATAATGTAGCCGAATCCTTGAACGTTGCGGCCGAATAATTGGAGTCAGAACTACAAGCATTGATACACAGTGGTATCCCGATATTCGTCCGTACATTGTAACGGAATGCTTCGTCACCCACAAATATCCATATATTGCCATTGGTATCAATAGGCGACACGGCACACTCTGATATATCTGCCTTGCTGGCGTTGATTTGTGGTGAATACATCACTTCGAATCTATTGCCTCTGACATCATAGCGCACCACACGCCCCAGTCCAGTCACCATCCAAAGGTTGTCCTCTACAGGGTCGTGTATAAGCCGACAGGTAGAGTACTCGGTAAACTTCTGCCCGGCCATCTTGATGGTATAGTGTGATATATTGGTCCCATCATAGCGGTCAATGCCATTATCGGTAAGAAACCACATAAACCCACCATTCGACTGTTCCACGGCATATACGTTGCGCGAACTCAGCCCATCTTCCAACCCCACATATTTGTATATCTGTCCGTAGCTAAGGCTACATATCCACAGCATCATCAGCACTGTCAGTCTCCTTACACACTTCGTCGATACCCTTCTCATCATTTCCTGTTTTTCATATTCCATACTATTTCCAGTCCACTTTTGTGGAATAGGACTTTATAATCGCAAATTTATATAAAATCCTAACAACTTCTAAACAATTCCCCCGAATAATTGTTCATTCCTCTTCGCAATAAAATGAGGGTGGGGAATTCATGGTAGTGGTTAGTCGTCAAATGGTTCAAACATGTTGGTACTCAAGTACTTTTCGGCACGATCAGGAAACACAACCACGATGTTTCCCCTTTCAATATTTTCAGCAGTGCGTAAAGCGGCAATCATGGCAGCACCACTGCTCATTCCGACAAAGATGCCCTCTTTGGCAATAATTTGTCGCGCCATCTCTATTGCCTCCTCACTCTCTATCATTTCCTGTGTGTCAATCAGCGAGGGGTTATAGATTTCGGGGACGATAGCCTCCTCCATATTCTTCAATCCTTGAATATAGTGCCCTTTTATAGGATGGGCACACACCACCTTGATGTCGGGTTTCATCGCACGCAAAAAGCGCGACACACCCATAAGCGTACCCGATGTACCTACGGCACACACCAGATAGTCAATCTTCCCGTCGGTCTGCTGCCAAATCTCTATGGCAGTCTTCTCATAGTGTGCCAGATAGTTGGCCGCATTGGCAAACTGGTCGGGCATGAAGTACTTGTCCGGATTCTCCGCTACCATCTGTCTGGCTCTGCGTATGGCTCCGTCCGTACCTTCCTCGGCAGGGGTAAGGATCACTTTTGCACCATACGAACGCAATATCTTTCGCCGTTCTACAGATACGGCACTACTCATCACGATCTCCACTGGATAGCCCTTCACAATGCCTGCGATAGCCAGTCCTATGCCTGTGTTTCCAGAGGTGGGCTCAATGATGGTGAGTCCCTTGTGGAGCAATCCCGCATGCTCGGCACTCTCTACCATACGTAGGGCGATACGGTCCTTTATGCTTCCTGTAGGGTTAAACCCTTCCAGTTTGGCAAAGATGTTTACTCCTGGTTTTGTGCATAATCTATTGATACGTACCATCGGTGTGTTTCCGATGGTTTCCAAGATATTATTCTTTATCATAGGAATATGTTATATTATACAGTTTCTCATTACTTACTTTCTCGTCACTCTTACCAAATCCCTCCTGTGCAAAAGTAATGATTACCGGATAAACAACAAAGAAAACGGGATTGTTTCTATTATGTCTCGTCACCACAGTTTTGTTCTGCTACATAGGTGTTTCTGATATATTTCGTTATTACTATATTTTTAGATAATCGGCATTATGTTTAAATGTGATTTATATATAGCTGATTTAATGCTGATAATAAAGAAGTCCGTCACACAATCCCGGGGAATTGCAGTTACGGACTTACTACCAATGAAACAAACTGTTCGTTTTTTACTCAGCTGCGGGATCCTCCTCCTCGGCAACAGGTGCCTCAGCGGCCTTTACCTCTTCGAGGATAGCCAATGCCTTGTCAAGCACTGTAGTATCGTCAATACGTACAAGACCTCCATCGGGACCTGGCTCGAGGTGGATACCTACGCTTTGGCCCAACTGAAAGTTCTGGCCACCGAAGAAGTTACGTACTGTCTCTACACTAACACCGAGTTCATCGGCAATACGGTGCATACTGCCATCGGGCAATGAATCCTTAAGATTGCGCAACTCGTTGAATGTCATTAACTTGCTCATAGTCGTAAATTTTTATTATTACTAATAATGTGAATTGTTTGTTATAGTATATTATTATTAATGTATATCAGTGCGTATATGGTGATAAACACGAAGGTAAGATATATCGCTGAGGTCATGATATTGACATCCTCCACAAGGAACCCCGATCGTGTGTAATTGGCCGTGATACGGGTTGGTTGTCGTTCTATCTTGTTGTGTATGAACGCATAGAGCAGATACATTGCAAGTCCGAGGAGAGTCCCCACGATGGCTCCACACAGGATATCTCCAGGAAAATGTACCCCGAGATAGATCCGCGAGTAGCTATTAATAGCAGCCCAGACAAGGAGGCTGAGGCTCAGCGTACGGTTCTTGATAAGCAGGGAGATGAACATAAAGATTCCGAATGAGTTGCAGGCATGGCTTGAGGTGAAGCTGAAGCTGCCGCTCCGATAACCGTTGAAGGTATCGATAAGATGCATGAACTCGGGATCGTGGCTCGGACGCAAACGTCCTACGAGGGGCTTGATGATATCCGACGATATCTTGTCGGTCAGCAATATGGTAAGAGCCACGGAAAGGATGATGAGCAGCGAGTTACGCAGTGTGTTGTTTTTTAGAACAATGAAGAGCAGCACTACAGCCACAGGAATCCACACAGCTGTGTTGGTATAGATTTTCATCACACCGTCCATATACAGCGAGTCGCTGCCGTTCAAGGCAAGCATTACATGCTTATCTATGTCAACCAACCGCTGTATATCCATCGCTCCTTCCTATCTTATCAGATTCGTTCAATAGCAGAAGCGGGAAGCCAGCCGATGTTGCCATCTTCGATTTCTATTTCTTTCCACTCCTTCATGCTATCGTCCTTTATCGTTATTTTCTTGCCTTCGTGAAGGATAAAGAGTTCGGTACCGGATGTACTGGGTGTACTGCGTACCGTAACGCTTGGCTCCATGACGATGGCGCTCTCCCGATATACCAATTTGTCCTTTTGGCTTGATGCTATTACGTTGGCCAAAACGGTGCATACCAGAGAGAGTAATGCAAATATAAATATAATTTTTTTAGTTTTACTCTTTTTGTTAAAAATAAATAGCGTTAAACACAGAATTAATATTATAAAACATAAAATACCGCATTTTGCCCACCCATCGACAGATAAAATGGAGACGAAATCTCTAAACCATCGCACAAAGAAGAGTTCGCTCACAACGGCATTTTTGTCCACCGCCTTGCTGCGAGCAAGCTCCAGATTGAACTGTGTGTCGCCATTCGATGGGTCGAGCAGCAGGGCACGTTCGTAGTTGAGAATAGCATGGGCAATGTCACCAGACTTGTAGTAGGCATTACCTAAGTTGTAGTACACAGAAGCCGCCTCTCCCTCAGTGGCGAGCAGCTGTTCGTAGATGTAGATGGCCGTGGCATAATCGGCTGTGGCATAGGCACTGTCGGCCATAGCCTTGTTGTATACTACGGTGCTGTCAGAAAACGTGGTGGCCTGTGCGCACAGATTGGCAGTTGCGCACGCGAGCATACATATATATATAAGGTATCGTTTCATCGATTTACAATTTACTTAGTTAGTCATCTTTTGACATTCTTTATCTGATTCTCCAGTTTGTTCATCAGCGAGGCCGCCTTGTCGTATACTTGCTCCTCGGAACTGCCTGAGAGTGTAGGTGCATAGCGGGCAAACTCACATTCGCCGAGCAGATCGCTGCACTCCCCTATCAACGCTTCGGGCACCTGACGGGCAGCCAGCTCCGTTGCGATATTGTCTTTCGACAGTTCGGCCTGCGGCATATTGAGCTTGTCGCTCAGGTAGCCCCAGATAGCCTTGAGCATCTCATCATAGAACCCGGCCTTGTCCTTTTCGTCCATCTTCTTCTTGGCCACTTTGAGCCGGCGGGTGGCTACCTTGCTGGCCTTCTTGGTGCGTGTCTTGGCAATGTTGGCATTCTCCACAGCCTGTTTGCGGTATACAATCATCAGTACGATGAAGGCCACGAGAGGCACGATGTACCACAGCCAATAGCCCATGGTGCCGAAGAAGAACTGTCCCTTGGGACGGTAGTGGGTATCCTTGAGGTTGATGTAGCGGATATCCTGTCCTAACAGGCGCAACTCCTCCTTGCTCACATACCCCACAGGAGCCGATGTGCTTGACGAGCCGCTTCCCTTGGCCACATTGAGCGTATACTCGGGTGTCTTGAGGGTCTTGTAGGCACCGCTCTTGACATCGAAGTAGGAGAACTCAACGGGAGGTATCGTGTAGGTGCCGCCGAAGCGTGGGATGGCAAGGTACTCAATGACCTTGTTGCCCGCCTGCCCGCCAGCCTTGAGGGTATACTTATTGTCCACCTTGGGGTCGTATACCTCGAAGTCGGCAGGGAAGTTCACCTCCGGAGTGCGAATCAGCTTCATATTGCCGGTTCCCGAGATGATGACCTTGAGCGTAACTGCCTCATTCTCCTTGAGTTCGGTAGTGCTGATAGTAGAGGAGATGGAGAAGTCCCCCACTCCACCACTGAACGATGCGGGCTTGCCTGCAGGCAGCGGACTGACATCGATGGTGAGCTTGGGTGTACGGATGGATTTTTGTACATTGACGTAGCTGCTCCCTCCGTTGAAGAAGGCCTCGAAGGGGTCGTAATTTTGTACACGTTGGGCGATGGTTCCCTCAAAAGTGATGGAGGGAATCTCCAGCTGGCCACTCTGCTGTGGGAACAGCACGTATTGACTCCACACGATAGTGCGATAGTTGCGTCCCTTGTAGTGTTCGAGCTGGAACTCACGGTTACCCTTGGGCATCTCCACCTCCTGGGTATGGAATCCCTTGAGGTCGGGCATCTTGCCACTCACGTTGGTCAGGTTTACCGTGGTGTATATCTTATAGGTAAGGAGTATGGCTTCCTGCTCATACACCTTCTTCTTGTTCACCGTGGCTACAATGAAGAGGTCATCATCGGCTATCTGCCCGCTCTGTGAGGCAGAGCCCCCCCTACCCGACTGTGCCCCTGACGAAGATGCCGCCGAGCTTCGCTGGTCGGGTGGCAACACCTTGACGGTTAACGCCTTGGAGGTCATCTGCTTGTCCTCGGCCGTAATGGTGGCGGCAGGGATGGTGTAGGTACCCTCCTTCTTGGGCCGGAGGATACAGGTATAGGTGAGCGTACGCGATGAGGTGCGCACACCGTTGACTATAGAGGTGCTGGACGAGCTCGATTGCGAGGGTCCCATCAGGATATCAAAGTCGGTGATGTTGCCTACACGGAAATTCTTGGCCTTGTGCGTATTTACGGTATAGCTCAGGCGGAAGGTCTCGCCCATCACCACGGCACTCGGTGCCTCGGCCGTAAAGGTCAGCTCTTCAGCCTGCACATAACTTGCAAAGGCGCTGACGAGGAGGGTGAACGTTAAGAGTAGTTTCTTCATTATTCTTATTTAGAATCTGTTTTGAAATTATCGCTAATATGTTTCTTACAATTTACCAATCCTTATCCAAGGTCTTTCCTTGTTGCTGCTGCATCATCTTCTTCTGCTTCTCCTGGATATCTTTTTCGTCCTGCATCAAGGCATTGAGTATCTGCTCGGCATTCTCCTTGGATATCTGCTCCTCGTTTTGCTGCTGCTGACTCTCCTGCTCTTGCTGCTGCTCGTTTTGTTGCTCCTGATTCTGTTGTTCCTGTTGTTGTTCCTTATTTTGCTGTTCCTGCTGCTGTTGTTCGTTCTGCTGCTGTTCCTGTTGTTGCTCTTGCTGTTGCTCCTGCTCTTGTTCCTGGTTCTGCTGATCCTGCTGCTGCTCTTGCTGTCTGTTCATATACATTGCTTTGGCCAGGTTATAGCGAGTCTCGTCATCGTGCGGATTATTGCGCATTGCTTCCTTGTATGCAGCCACACTCTCGCCATATTGTTCACCCAGATACAGCAACACCCCCATGTTGTGGTATATCTGAGCCAGGCGTTCCTTGTCAGTCTCCAGTTTGGCAGCAGTCTTATATTGTTCGAGCGACTCGCCTGCCTTGGCAGGTGTTTGGTTTATCTGGTTGAAGAGCGCATTGCCCAAGTTGTACAGTGCGTCTGTCGATGCCGGGTCTATCTCCAGTGCCTTGCGGTATTCCACCTCTGCCTTTTCAAACAGGCTGTCGGCATAGAGTTTGTTTCCACTACGTATATAGTCCTGCTCCGTCATCTGCTGGGCAGTGCCACACAATGTGCAGCATATAAATATACTTGCCAAAAGAATATTCCGTGTCATATACAACGTCTCTTATTTAGAACCGCAAAGGTACAAATAAATCACCGAATAGTGAAATCTATCATAAAAAACGGTCTTGTTTTAGAAATATTAACGCATAGCGATGTAAGTGCTGCTTGCAGCCTATGACGTTTATCGGCACATAGGAGTGCCGAAGGCTGTATATCTGCCGTAACGGAACCTTGATGCAATTACAAGGCATAAGTTAAGGCAGGCACCAGTCTTAAGTTACGATAATCCGAAGCGTAAGCTACGATAAAAGTGGCTCAAGGGTGGCTTTGAGCAGTGAGCCTTGAGTTATGAGCCTTGGGACTTGAGCTTTGAGCTTTCGTCCCCTCGGATATATATCCGAGGGTGTAGAGGTAGGGATCTCTGACTCCTTTGAGGTTATTGCGGGTCACAGACCCTGATACTCCGTCACAGCGGATAAGCATATCCGCCGTGACGGAACAATGGCAGCTAAGTTTTAGAGATACGACCAGTATAGCACAAACGCCTTACAACATTCAATATACTCTCTCTCATTTACTCTCATCATTTCCGAGAACTCCGTGAATGTCGTTGTGTCCTTCGGTATTGGGAAGCCCATTTTAATAACGCATCCTTCGGTATCTATAATTTGATGCTTGCTTATCTTCACTGAGTCGCTATCAGACACGGGATGTAGCAACAGCCCTATCTTGGCATTCCACCTATACATATAAGTGATGGTTTTGTAGTATATGGCCGTGGCGTTTTCTTCGTTCCTGTAACTCTTTTGTTTGTCTAGCAAAATATACTTTGCATCAGCTACAACAGAGAAGTCTTTTGATATATAGTCGGGGATAATCTGTTGCCCAGTATCAAAGAGTTTCCATCTTTTCCCTTTTCCTTTAAGGTAATGATTGAAACTCTCTTTCAATACTATACCCAAATACTCTTCCCATAGCCAAGCACCATCAAACAGCACTCCGTATATCTCGTCCTTTTTCTGGCCATATTTCAAGTGTTCGTGTCGAAGGATTTGCAGGCATAGCTTTCTCAATGGCTCATACTCTGTATATAGCGAGTGGCGTACGGGTTTCAAGTTTCTATTGATGACTGACTGGCGTTGATTCTTCTGGTAGCTTTCGGTCACTTGTGTGATTTGTGAAACGAAGTCCTTAGTCTCCGTATCGCAGCTTAATATATTGGCACCCCATTTGTGGCAGCGTATATGCTCGATGGTATGGCGGATGAGCTGTGTTGTGTCATTATCATATAGATACTCTCTCGTGCGATAGGCGATGTTCCCAGCAAATGGCATATTGGTACGTAGATGCCTGCTTACATCGATTGTACCTCTTACATTCGCATCATTGTAATGCCTCGTTTGATATTCTCTATATACGCCTTGGCGGAGAGCCTTTTTCAAGAAGTGGGGGAAGAGATAAAGCGAGAAGTCAAAGACCTTTTCCTTACTGGTCGTATGCTTCAAATCGAAGATGTGGACTCCAAACACCTTTTGTAGCATATAGTGTAAGAAGTAATCCTCATCATTCTTCTCGTCTAAATTTTTGGTGAAGCGCGAGCGTATGGTGAGCTGTGTCTTGTTCTTGCCTATAAATCCTACAATGTTGTTGGTATGGATTCTCCCCTCCTCTTCATCGAAAGTACAGATGCACTTCTCCCCGAACCCTTCATCATATTCCGTAAAGCTATGCGGAAATACTAAAAGGTTCGGATGGTCTTTGAGTGCCTTGATCGCTGCTATCGACTTAATGTCAGCAGCTAAGCATTCTTCGACTTGTGCGCCTCCATTCCAATCGGTGGTTATCATTCTTCGTTCAAGTCGTAAGCTTTTTTCAATGCATCCAATGATTCCTCTGCATCAGGCATGCCACGAAGGTATTCTTTGAGCAATCCTGCCAATTTAAGCTCCCACAATGCGTCAAAGTCATCAACGCCTTTGAAATATGCAGCGCCGATATGGAATGAGCTATTGAACCCATCAATATCAGATATGGCATTGTTCAGACTCATCATTCTTTCAGTGGCTTCTGCACCGAGTTCCATATTTTTTGCACTTTCCTCAGCAGTGATTTCTTTGAAAGTAAATCGGCGTCTCATAGCAAAGTCCATGCACTCTACGCTACGGTCAATATCGTTCATCGTACCGATGATATATACATTCTCGGGGATGAAGAAGCCGTCTTTGAATGGGTCATCTTCTGTAATCAGATTCTGATATTGTGTCTGCACCTTGCCCTTCACTCCTCTGTAGCCTGGGTCAATAGAGAAGAACAATTCACCGAATATCTTGGAGATTTCGCCTCGGTTGATTTCGTCGATGATGAAGATATAAGGCAATATTCCTTTTGTTTCACTTATTTCTATACGTGAATAGTCATTGCTTGGAATAGCGTTAGAACTATCGTTGCGATATAATGGGCAATTCTCTTTTATAAAGTTGCCAATAGAAGGTGGATAAGTTTCGTGCTCTTTATCATAGTCTCCAGTCCTTAAATATCTCTCAATCTTCTTGGGACTAACGGGATACTCCTCACCGTTTGAGATTCGTGAATATATTTTGTCGCCTTTTATTACTAAAGTCATTTCTGTTTTACGCTTATGGGAGTAAAATGAACTGCCATTTTGTGTCATAAGCCACTTCATAGCTTTAGTAACCTTGTCATTTTCGTCATTATAATCCAATGATATAATTTCATCAGATTCGATAGAACTTTCATTAAGTGCATTTTTGCAAAACGCCTTAAATGTCCCATCCTTCCTTTCAAAACCAATGTTGCCATCTTGATTTCGACGAGTAGGACGCAACCCCTCAACGAAATCCGTGTAGTCATATGAGGGATGGAATTGTACAAATCCACATTGTTCTATGAATTGCGGATGTTCTTCGAAGTTCTCGGGAACATCTCCGTCAAAAATAATCTGCGCTGCAATTTGCTTAGCCAAATAGGTCTTTCCTGTACCTGGAGCACCATTAAGAATCAGGTTGCGGTTATTCAATAATAATTCAAGGTATGTGCTGTATATAGAGCCTTTCATGCTTTCCTTGTTATTCTGAGTAATCATAGCTTCAATTTTATCTACATAATCAGGATATCCCGTAATATCGGTTAATGTCTTTTGCACAATGTTTTTTAATTCCCAATTACCGATATGAGTCCATTCTATTTTTCTTGTATTGCAATAATCATCGAAAGAAGGATTGTAAATATACTCTGAAGCAACTATGCCTCTAGCAATAATTTTGTTTACTCCTTGCTTGGCATAGACTACATCACCAATTTGCATTACATGTGAGAACTCCCATACAGCTAAGCCGTTATTCATAAATGATGAATCAGGTTTATTATATGCACGTTTCAGCTCTTCTCTGCACTCCTCCAAACTATCCATTGTAGAAAGGTCACCTAATGCATCCCAACCTATACATATTATGTCCTGTTCCTTGCAACGTTGCCATTTTGACGCTTTTTCGCCAGGGGCATACATCCAATATCTTTTATTTTCGTTTGATTGCTCCATTTTCATTCTGTCAAGAAGTTCATCACAGAACTCATACAAATCTTTATCGCCTTTTTGTTTCATAAGGAAATACTGCAACTCATATATCTTTGCCTTGGAAGGATTAGAATATCCGTACTCAGCTGCTAGCTTTTCAAGCATATCACGCTTGTAAAAAGGAATTAACTTTTCATTTGCATACAAGAACGCTATTTTCCACTTGACAACATTGCCAAACGTGCAATCTTCTTCTATTGCTTGGAAATCTCCTTTTTGTGCTAATTCTGCAATGCCGATTATAGCCTTCAATACAACTTTGAATGCTTCCTCTTTATTCGGAGCGTTGTACTTTTTATACCAAGCATATTCATCATCGGCCACAACGACTGTAGGATTGTCTGGTCTTTTCTCATAACGATATATCCCAAACTTATAAGAAGAACCACCCCAAATAGAACCGAGTTCTTGGGTCTTTACTTCAAGCCAATAGCAAAACGAGTTGTCTTTATCTAAGTTTGTATACTCTTCCAATGTCATAGTCCTAAGGCGCTCTATCGGGAACTGCTGAAGAAATTGTTTGTGCAATGCTCGTCTATCCATAAGTATCTTGCATTTTCAAATTTTATTTATTTGCGAACTGCTGTCCACTAAAATTAGTGTTATTGTCTATTGAATACTTTGCCCCAAAGTTAAAAACTTAATCCCGTATATGCAAGCAATGGCTATCGGTTTTATTTGTTAATCAGATTAACAACAACTTTTACCATGATATCCTTTTCTTGGGTGCGGCTTTCGGAGCACCGTGTCGAGTGGTATGTACAAAATTTGCACATGTGATATTGAGGTTCAACTCTCCCTCCTTAAATATATTATTTATGTGACGATCATATTTCTTGGGTGTCGCAAATTTTGCGACTAACGATTCTCCTGCCAAATCCTCTTTTAAAGCATTATTTATGTGCTTGCCTATTGTTTTCACGTCACGGCCGAACAAGTCTGCCATTTGTTGACGACTCAGCCAAATAGTCTCTTCCTGTCCCAAAGATAAAGAGCTAATTCCATATATGCAAACGTGTTCTATCGGTTAATCGCAATGTACACTACATATACCTACAAGCGCTTTCATGATGGAGTTCCGTAGAGGTGAGTAACAACATGCAGAGATACAGTTTTCTCATATATCCACCAACAATAACTTGCGGCTCGGCATAATTCAAGCAAGCTTGATTTCGCACTCGCTCGCTACATCGTCTGTCCGGCCGATACCGCCTGTCCGCGGACAGCTCACGGCAGCCGATTTCCCCCTTGTAAAGTAGGCGATTTTTGTTTCATCGCGATGAAACAAAATTTTCTTCGTGAGGGGGTGGTTCTCTTCAATGGTTGTTTTGTCCGGCTTTGAGCGATGAGCTATGAGCTATGACTGATTAATTATTATTTGCGGCCATCTGCAACATCCAGTGTCATCAGTGTGCCGTGAGTGTGGCTACTCTGCCCGTCCTATACTCCCTTTCCAACAACTCATAGATATAGGATGGACTTTGCTCGTACAGTCCATTTTTCGTTTCCTGCAGTTTCTGGTAGGTATACGAGTTGTAAATGAATTTCAAGGATTCAGCTATAGACAAACCGTAGTCTTCAATCAAGAACTCTGCCATACGGTCTATGGCATAGGCTATCAAGAAATCCTGTAGTTGCTGATGTGTCATAATTATTTAATTCGATTAAGCAGTGATACGACACGATTGTTTGCAAAGAAATACTGACTATTCAGTTTCTTGTATTTCAATTCTCGCGCAAGTTCTTCGATTGTATAAGAGCCCTCTTCGTATCGGTTAAGCAAGTAGGCAACACCATCATCGGCTATCGGCCCGTCCACAATGTCATAATCATGGTGAAAGAGGGGCTTATGCCGACTTCTGTTTCTATAAATGAATTCAGCCCATTCTGCTGTGGGAGCATCAAAACGCTTCACTTTTATGGTAGCATCGTTCAAGATGTTTTCATCAAACTCATACTCCTGTACAATGGGCGAACCACCATCACGTTCTGTTCGTTTTTCGGCCAGCTCTGCCGCCTGTTGCCGTATATCTGTCAGGTAGAATCCCTGACCAAAGTCCTTAAAGCGATTGGACTTCGTGAGGTCAATCTGCTCAAACTCTACGTTTGTTCCATGATACAGTCTCATTCTAAAGCCCCTCCATTCTTTTTACACATTACGATAAGGTCATCTACCGTATCATCAATGGACTGAAGATGCAGCGTTGGATAAAACTTTATAAGAAACTCCATACCGCGGAATCTGTCAAGATATTGGAAAGCACTCTTGACAGGCAAATCCACCCTCTTCGCCAGCGCTCGGATGCAGGCATTTATGAACGGAACCTGATATTTGTCAGCCATAATCCCTTATTGTTTATATCCGCAAAAGTACACATTCCTTTTATTTCTACCAACATTTTACATGGAAAGATGGTTTCGCCTCAGTTTTTTTCTTCACCCAAAAACATTTGAGCTTTGAGCTGTGAGTCTTGAGTTGTGAGCTTTGAGCGATGAGCTATGAGCTTTGAGTTATGAGCTTTGAGCGATGAGCTGTGAGTTATGAGCTTTGAGCGATGAGTTATGAGCTTTGAGTTATGAGCTTTGAGTTATGAGTTGTGAGCCTTGAGTTGTGAGCTGTGAGGCGATAAATCCAAACAAGTTGGAATTTTTCTTACAATAGGATACACATTAGCAGAATAATCATTACATTTGCAACGGCTTGGCACGAGGAGTGGAGCCAATAGGTATAGAACAAGAGAGAAAAAGGATATGAAGATTGCCATCATCGGCACCGGCAATATGGGAGGTGCCATCGTCAGGGGACTGATAAAGTCGGGTACGTGCAGCCCCGAAGAGATAACCTGCACGGCGAAGAGTGAGAATACACTGAACAAGTTGCGCGAATATAGCCCTGCACTTCACGTAGGCCACGACAACAAGGAGGCCGTGCGCGAGGCAGACGTCGTCATATTGGCCGTGAAGCCTTGGCTCATGGGCAATGTTATCGAGGAGATACGTCCGGCCATTGACCTGAAGCACCAGCTCATCGTATCTGTGGCGGCAGGCATCAGCCTGAGAGACCTCACCCTCCTTCTCATCCCTGACTACGAGCGGTATGAGATGGAGCGCATCATTGCCAAGGCTGAGGAGCGGGAGCCGGTGTTCCCCGACACCTTTGCCGAGCCTGCACTCTTCCGCGTGGTGCCCAACACGGCCGCCGAGGTGTTGGAGAGCGTCACCTTCATCGTTTCGCGAGGAGCTACCGGAGAGCAGACGGAGAACATACGCCGGCTGTTTGCAAGCATAGGCTACACGATGGTAGTCGACGAGAAGCTCATCCCCGCGGGTACCTCGCTGGCCTCGTGTGGCATAGCCTTCGCCATGCGCTACATACGGGCAGCCATGGAGGGTGGCGTGGAACTGGGATTCCGCCCCGAAGAGGCAGCACGCATCGTGGAGCACACCGTGAAGGGAGCCGCCATACTGCTGCTGCAGAGCGGTACCCACCCCGAGGCAGAGATAGACAAGGTGACCACGGCGGGTGGCATCACCATCAAGGGACTCAACGCTATGGAGCGTGAGGGATTTACCAACGCCGTCATCGAAGGACTGAAAGCAAGCAGGTAGGGTATGAAGCGCATAGCAGTAAAGATAGGCAGCAATGTGCTGACACGCAAGGACGGCACGCTGGACAGCACCCGCATGTCGGCCCTCACGGACCAGGTGGCCGAGCTCCACAAACGGGGTATGCAGGTGATACTGATATCCTCGGGTGCCGTGGCCTCGGGACGTAGCGAGATGAAGGCGAGCCACAAGCTCGACGAGGTGTCATCGCGCCAACTATACTCGGCCATCGGACAAGCCAAGCTGATGGGCAAGTACTACACGCTCTTCCGCGAGCATGGCATCATCTGCGGACAGGTGCTCACCACCAAGGAGGGATTAGACAAGGCCGACCACTACCTGAACCAGCAGCATTGCATGGAGGTGATGCTGGGCGAGGGGGTAATCCCCATCGTCAACGAGAACGACACCTTGTCCATCACCGAGCTGATGTTTACCGACAATGACGAGCTCTCCGGACTGATGGCCGAGATGATGAAGGTGGATATGCTCATCATACTGAGCAATATTGACGGCATATACAACGGGAATCCTGCCGACCCCGACAGCCGGGTGATACGCACCCTGCCGCCAACCGAAGACGATGACCTGTCGCAATACATCCAGGCCGAGAAGTCATCGCTGGGCCGGGGCGGCATGCTCACCAAATGCCATATAGCCCGCCGTGTGGCAAGCCAGGGAATACCCGTGGTCATAGCCAACGGCAAGAGCGAAGACATATTGCTCCGTCTTATCGACCAACCTGACGAGACGGTATGCACACGATTTTCTTTGAACATGAATTAGAATCTGTTTAAAAATTATCGCTAACATGTTTTTGAATTTGCTTTTTGGTTTATCTGAGGCTATTTGGGGCATCTTTGCTCTCTCAAGGCTTGTAGATAGACCACTATTTATCATTAATGAGGATAGGCTGCACTCGCTGAGCATTGTAAGCAAGCTCACATGCGCTCGTTTGCACTACCCTTGCCTGCGCCTTGACAGTGCAAATCTATCCCAAAATACCTCTCAGCTAAACTCAAAATAATTTTAAAACAGATTCTTAGGATATGACAACTACCGGACTGATACACCAAGCCGCAAAGGCAACCACCAAGCTGCAATCGCTCACCGATGACACCATCGGCATGGTGCTCTGCGACACAGCCGAGGCTCTGCGCAAGGCCACAGAGGAGATACTCGCTGCCAACCGCCTCGACCTGGAGCGTATGGAACACAGCAACCCCAAGTATGACCGCCTGCAACTGACCCCGAAGCGCATCGAGGATATTGCCTCCGACATGCAGCACGTAGCCACACTCCCCTCCCCGCTCGGCCGGACGCTGAGCCTCACCACCCGCCCCAACGGAATGACGATACGCAAGGTGAGTGTCCCCTTCGGTGTCATCGGCATCATCTACGAGGCGCGCCCCAACGTGACGGCCGACGTGTTCTCCCTCTGCATGAAGAGCGGCAATGTGTGCCTGCTCAAGGGGGGATCCGATGCTGCACATACCAATCGCCAGATAGTGGAGGTGATACACTCCGTACTATGTGCCCATGGGGTCGATACGGCCATCTGTACCCTGCTCCCCTCGGACCGCGAAGCCACTGCCTGCCTGCTCAATGCCGTCGGGGTGGTAGACCTCATCATACCACGCGGTAGCAGTGCGCTCATCAATTACGTGCGCGACAATGCCCGGGTGCCTGTCATCGAGACCGGGGCAGGCATCTGCCACACCTACTTTGACAAGGCCGCCGATACGGCCAAGGGCACTGCCATCATCGACAATGCCAAGACTCGCAGGGTGAGCGTATGCAATGCCCTCGATTGTCTCGTCATCCATCGTGACCGCCTTGCCGACCTCGCTGCACTGTGTGCCCCACTGGGCGCCAAGCAGGTCACCCTATATGCTGATGCCGAGGCACACCAGACCCTGCAGGGCTGCTACCCCGACGGGCTGCTGATGCAGGCCACCGAGGAGCATTTCGGTACCGAGTTTCTCGACTACAAGATGAGCATACGCACCGTGAGCGACATTGACGAGGCCTTGGCACATATCGCCCGCTACAGCTCGCGCCATAGCGAGTGCATCATCAGCGAAGACAGTGAGGCCATCGCCCTCTTCCAACGGGCAGTAGATGCCGCCTGCGTCTATGCCAACGTCTCTACCGCCTTTACCGATGGAGCCCAGTTCGGGTTCGGAGCCGAGATAGGTATCTCCACACAGAAGCTCCATGCCCGGGGGCCTATGGCATTAGACGAGCTCACCACCTATAAGTATGTCATAGAAGGTGACGGACAGGTGCGGTGGTAAAAGAAAAGGAGCGGCTTGGCCGCTCCTTTTATATATATAAGCATTACTTATTTCGCTTACTCCTCGAATCCGTTAGGATTGTTCTTCTGCCAGTTCCAGCTATCGCGGCACATCTCCTCGATACCGAACTCGGCCTTCCAACCAAGCTCTGCGGCTGCCTTTGCGGGATCACAATAGCATGTGGCGATATCGCCCGGACGGCGAGGCTTGATGGCATAAGGCACGGGTACGTTGTTGGCCTTCTCGAAAGCCTTAACCACGTCGAGCACGGAGTAGCCGTGGCCTGTACCGATATTGTAGATAGCAATACCCTTCTTGGCAACGATAGCCTTCAAGGCAGCCACGTGAGCGCGGGCGAGATCCACAACATGGATGTAGTCGCGCACTCCGGTACCGTCGTGAGTATCATAGTCGTTACCGAACACGCCCAACTCGGGACGACGGCCTACGGCAGTCTGGGTGATATAGGGCATCAGGTTGTTAGGTATACCGTTGGGGTTCTCACCGATGGTACCGCTCTTGTGAGCACCGATAGGGTTGAAGTAGCGCAACAGCACAACATTCCACTCATTGTCGGCTCTCTGAACGTCCATCAACACCTCTTCGAGCATCGACTTGGTTTGTCCGTAGGGATTTGTACAGTGGCCTTTGGGGCATTCTTCCGTGATAGGAATGATGGCAGGGTCGCCATAAACGGTGGCGCTGGAAGAGAAGATGATGTTCTTGCATCCATTCTTGCGCATCACATCGAGAAGCACGAACGTACCGTTCATGTTGTTCTCATAATATTCGAGAGGCTTGGCACAGCTCTCACCTACCGCTTTCAGACCGGCAAAGTGTATACAGGCATCGAACTTATGCTCATCGAACACCTTCTGCAAACCTTCACGGTCACGGATGTCTACCTTGTAGAAAGGAACCTCCTTGCCTATGATTTTAGCCACACGCTTCAGCGAGATGGGAGAAGAATTGTCCAGATTGTCCACTACTATAGCCTCGTGGCCAGCTTCGGTAAGCTCAATCAAGGTGTGACTTCCTATGAAGCCCGCACCACCAGTTAACAAGATTTTCATATTCGTATTAGTTAATTAAAAAGTATCTTACGGCACAAAGTTAACGATTCTTTTTAACAATACAAAAGCCTTTATCTTCTTTTTGCTTATTGTTCACATTCACCGTTTTATCGGCAGTTCATTTCTGCTCAAAAAACATCTCTGCCGAACTTGACATAAAACCTGAACAAAATCTTAGAAGAGGTTAAAATCTTTCAACTTGGGATTCTTCTTCACCATCAGCAGCATCTCGAGCAGCAACAGCACGAAGGCTATCCATGCCATTACCTGGAACTGCTCATCGTGTTCGGAATATACAGCGGTATCCAGGTCGGCTTTGGCCAGCTTGTCAACCTCCTTCTGGAGAATCTTCTGTGCATTGCTGGTATTGTCGATACGGATATATACCCCATTGCCTGCTGCCGCTATCTCCTGACACATCTGCTCGTTGAGCTTGGTGACAATGACGTTGCCCTCCTTGTCGCGGCGGAAGTCATTGCTACGTTCCCCGGGTATGGGGGCTCCTTCGGGCGAGCCTACTCCCATCACGTATACCATCATGCCCTTCTCGGCAGCAGCTTTGGCGGCTTCGATGGCTCCCCCCTCGTGGTTCTCACCGTCGGTGATAATGATGATGGCCTTCCCCACCCCTTCCCTCGGGGTAAAGCTGCGGGTAGCCATATCGATGGCCGCCTTGATATTGGTACCCTGACGAGTAATGAGCGAGGGGGATATAGACTCCAAGAAGAGCTTGGCCGAGATGAAGTCATTTGTAATGGGAAGCTGTATGAAGGCATCGCCGGCAAAGACGATGAGTCCGATCTTATCGTCTTCAAATTCGTCGACCAAGCGGGAGATGATATTCTTGGATCTTTCCAAACGGTTGGGAGCAACGTCCTGAGCCATCATCGAGTTGGAGATGTCAAGAGCAATCACGGTTTCGATGCCTTGGCGCTTTACTGTCTCAACCTTGGTGCCGAACTGGGGACGGGCCAATAGCAGTACCATAAAGCAGAGGGCTGCGAAGGTCAACCAGAACTTCAGTTGCGGACGGAAGCGAGATGCCTCGGGCATCATGGCACCGAGCAGTTCGGGCGAACCATATTTGCGAATGTCACTTCTGCGCTTATAGCATGCATACAGATAGATACCCACTATCAGCAGTAGCGGGATGTATAGGAACAGGGCGTTGGGGTATGCGAACTTGAACATAAATTCAATTTACTATTTACAAATTTACAATTATTCTTCAGCGATGACAGCAAGTCCTCCCCTGTCGGGAGGATTCTGGTGAGTCTTTACGGTATTCTTCTCAGAACGGTGAGGCGCAACAGCACTTCGAGTATCACACATACCAATGCCCAAACGGCAAAAGGCATATACTCTTCAGATTTTCGACTGAAGTCCTTGACATTGAGCTTAGTGCGCTCCAGTTTGTCAATTTCCTCGTATACCTCTTTCAGTTTCGAATTGCTGGTGGCACGGTAATATTGTCCATCGGCAGTCTTGGCTATCTGCTGCAGGGTGTTCTCGTCAATCTCTACGGGCACCTGTATGTATTGCCTGCCACCAAATCCTTGATAAGGATAAGGTGCTGTGCCATTGCTACCTACACCAATGGTATAGACACGTATGCCATAGGTCTTGGCTATCTCGGCAGCAGTGAGCGGTGATATGTCGCCCCGGTTATTGGAACCGTCGGTGAGGAGGATAACCACCTTCGACTTGGCCTTGCTCTCCTTGAGGCGGCTCACGGCATTGGCTATGCCAAGACCGATGGCTGTACCGTCTTCAATGATACCGTTCATAGCCATGTCACAATTGACACTGTTGAAGAGGTTGAGCAGTACGGCGTGGTCTACGGTGAGGGGTGACTGGGTGAAACTCTGCCCGGCAAACACGGTAAGGCCAATGTTGTCGTTGGGACGGCCGTTGATAAACTCTGCGGCCACCTGCTTGGCAGCCTCTATACGATTGGGCTTGAGATCCTCGGCCAGCATACTGGTCGATACGTCAACGGCCAGCATAATGTCGATACCCTCTACTTCACTACTCTGCCAATGGTCTGTTGACTGCGGACGGGCAAGCACTACTACCAATAGAGCCAGTGCTATCATACGCAGCACAAACGGTACATGACGCAGATACACCTTATAGCTCTTGGGCATAGAGGCATACATCCGGGTGGTAGATACACGCATGGAGGGTTCGCTACGTCTACCCCGCAGTATATACCATATTATATAAGGTATAAGCAGCAGGAGCAGAAGAAAATATGCGGGATTGGCAAAACTCATACTAAAAGTACATTAAAAGAATAAATGAACGATTCGGCTCAGTGCCACATACAAAGCGGCAAGTCCGCATATACTCAACACGACGATACCGGCCAGCAGAAGCATACGTTCCTGTTTCGAACGGCCCTCCTTGACAACAATCTCCTGCACCACGGGAGCAGTGGGGGCAACCTCCACCTTGGTCTTGTTGATGAAGTCTACAGCATTGATGAGGTGCATATCTCCCTCATTGATAAGGGGCTTGTACTTGGCAAACTTCACGAGGTCAGACATACTGAAGAGGCTCTTCAGCTCATCTATCCACTCCTTGTCGGGCTGTTCGTTGAGCCGCTCCAGGATTTCGTCCGAGGTCATCTCCTTGGCATTGAATCCGAAGCGTTCCTCCATGTAGGCACGAAGCACATCTGTGAGTTCAGTGTAGTATTGCTTCGGATCCTCCCTATGCCAGCTTTTCTCTTCCTTGATACGGGTCATCTCTTGCAGTGCCACCTGGTGGGGAGGCAACTTGGGTGCTATGGTAACACGGCGAAGAATAGGCTTGTTGTCCTTATAGCGCAACAGGAGGTAAGGCACCAATGCTCCCACCACAAGGATCAGTATTATAGCCCATAGCATAGACCATAAATCTGAAAGCCTGATAGGACACTCGGCCACTGCCTTGATGGGGAAAATAGCATTCACCTCGGTTGTGTCGATAGCAAACGTATATACCTTCAGTGCCAACGGATTGGACGCATAGCTCTGACTGTCGACCAGCACCTCGAAAGGCGGTATGTAATAGAAGGCCGTATCAAATGAGGTCACCGTATACTCATGGGTGACAAGCACATGCGAATTCTTGTTCAGATACTGTGTATCGGCCTTTACCTCACCTACTATCTCGATGCCATCAATGAGCATCCAGTCATACTGGGGCATATCGAGCTGTTTCCCTGAGGGGCAACTGACCTCCAGTTTTATGCGTGCCTGCTCTCCTATATATAATTGTAGTGAGTCAATACTGGCATTGACGGTTACCTGAGCGGCAGCATAATGCGTGATGCCCACAGCGAACAAAGCCAATAGAATAATATGTTTCTTGAAAAACACGTTCATAATCAATTCCTTTTAGCAAACAGACTCATCAGCGACTTCACATAGTCCTGATCGGTGCGTACAGAGATGGCATCTACTCCCGACTTTGTGAATGTATCGTGCAGTCGCTCTTGGCTCTCGACCCACCATTGGTGATGATGGGCACGCACCTTGCGTGATGAGGTGTCGATATACATATCTTCGCCACTCTCGGCATCTACAATCTTCATCAGTCCCACATCAGCGAGCTCCTCCACCCGCTTGTCATACACCTGAATGGCTACCACGTCGTGCTTGCGGTTGGCAATGGTGAGCGGACTCTTGAAGTCCTTCTCCCCGATAAAGTCACTAAGCAAAAAGGTGGTGCAACGCTTCTTGATGGCGTTGGTCAGGTACTGCAAGGGCACGGTGATATCCGTTTGCATGCTCTCGGGCTCAAAGCTGAGCAGCTCGCGTATGATATAGAGGATATGCTTGCGTCCCTTCTGAGGCGGGATGAACTTTTCTATGCGGTCGGTGAAGAAGACTGCTCCGATCTTATCGTTGTTCTGTATGGCGGCAAAGGCCAGTGTGGCGGCAATCTCGGTTACCATATCCCGCTTGTACATCCCTGAGGTACCGAAGTCGAGACTCCCCGACATATCCACGAGCAGCATCACGGTGAGCTCGCGCTCCTCCTCGAACACCTTCACGTAAGGCTTGTTGAAGCGGGCCGTCACGTTCCAATCGATATCGCGCACATCGTCACCGTACTGATACTCGCGCACTTCGGAAAAGGCCATACCACGCCCCTTGAAGGCCGAGTGGTACTGACCGGCAAAGATGTTGCTCGACAGTCCCCGCGTCTTGATCTCAATCTTACGTACCTTCTTTATCAGTTCGTTAGCGTCCATCAGGGTACTTCCACCTTATTGAGAATTTGGCTAATGATTTCCTCGGCAGTGAGGTTGCTGGCCTCGGCCTCATAGGAGAGACCGATACGGTGACGCAGCACATCGTGAGCCACGGCACGCACATCTTCGGGAACAACGTAGCCACGACGTTTGAGGAAAGCGTATGAGCGGGCTGCCAAGGCCAGACTGATAGAGGCACGGGGCGAACCGCCGAACGAGATCATCTCCTTCAGCTCCTTCAGGCCATATTTCTCCGGATAGCGGGTAGCGAACACAATATCAGCGATGTAGCGTTCTATCTTCTCGTCGATGTATACCTCCTTCACCACCTCACGGGCCTTGATAATCTCCTCGGCCTTCATGATGGGGCGCACCTCATACTTCTCGCCATTGATATTCTGGCGGATGATGCGCATCTCCTCTTCGAGCTTGGGATAGTCGATGACTACCTTGAGCATGAAACGATCCACCTGTGCCTCGGGCAACGGATAGGTACCCTCCTGCTCGATGGGGTTCTGGGTAGCCAATACGAGGAAAGGCTCGGGCAAGGGGAAGGTCTCCTTGCTCAGTGTCACCTGACGCTCCTGCATAGCCTCGAGCAGTGCACTCTGCACCTTGGCCGGTGCACGGTTGATTTCGTCGGCCAGCACGAAGTTGGCAAAGATGGGACCCTTCTTGGCTATGAACGACTCGTCCTTCTGACTGTAGATCATCGTACCGATGACGTCGGCAGGCAGCAAGTCGGGAGTAAACTGTATGCGGCTATACTTGGCATCGATGAGCGAAGCCAGTGTCTTGATGGCCAATGTCTTGGCCAAACCCGGCACACCTTCGAGCAATACGTGGCCATCGGAAAGCAAGCCGATGAGCAGTGACTCTACCAAATGTTTCTGACCAACGATCACTTGGTCCATACCAGCCATCAGGTTGGTGACGAAAGCGCTCTGTCTTTCAATCTTCTCGTTCAGTTCGCGGATATCAATTGTTCCAGCCATATATTTTTTAGTTTATAAGTTTATGAAGCTTTTAGTTTACAAGTTTGCAAAGTTAACAATTTATTGACAATCTGCCATCGACTTTTTGCAATAAAGAAGGTGTTTTAAGTTTATTTTAATAATGCGCAAGAAAAAAGTAGCCAATCTGAAGAGCTAATAATTTAAGTTTCGCAGGCTCAACCTTTCGTCTCATCGGATTTCCGGATCCGATGACCGTTAGTATCAGCATCTCCAGATACGATAAGTGGATTCTGTTTGTCCGTCTCATCGGATGTGTCTATCCGATGATGTTGAGGTAGGGGGCTCTGCCCCCTGTTATATTTGCGGGTCACAGACCCTGAGGCTCGTTAACGGTAAACTGAAAGGTCAGAGGTGAAAGGTGAATGCTACTTTTCCGTTTTCACCTTTAACTTTGGCTATAATATAGATGTTGTCCAAAACGTCTCATTGCAGTTACCCCCACCCGCTTCGTCACTGCGTTCCTCCGCTCGTCGCCCTTAAAGGGCGACAGTTCTTTTAAGTTTGTTTGTATACGCGATGGATCTATCTAAAGAGCACTGTCGCCCTTTAAGGGGGACGAGTGTAGCGTAGTGCATACGGAGCGGAACGGAGGGGGTAACTACAGTTTACCTACCGGGACGAAGAAAAGAATGTGTGTGGGAGAGGGGATGTCATTACACCGAGGGGGTGAGGAAGACTCGCCAACGACCGTTGTCATCGCGGGCGATATATCCCTTGTCCTGCAATGTGGCAATCATCTTCTGCAATGCAGAGCGGTTGATACCCGTTTCCTCTTGCAGATATGCCTGTGTGGCCTGGTCTTCTATCTGCATTGTCCGCAGAATCTTACTGTAGGTAGCAGTGCGGAAAGCAATACGTTCGCCATCGTACCACCATACATTCTCATTGCGTTCGGTGACGAACAATACATCGTTGGCCACCTCTTCAGCTATCAGCTTGTTCATATATTTATGGAAAGGCCGTATATCCTTCAGCGAGGCATGGGCACCATCGGCAGGCGTAGCGCCTACTATCAGGTCTGCCTTGTGCAATGCCTCCAGGTAGTGCTGTTTCAAGCGGCTGCGCACCACAATCATCGGGTATCCGTGGCGGGCAAGGATGAAATTTACCATCAGTCGGGCGATACGTCCGTTACCGTCCTCGAAGGGGTGGATGCGGATGTAGCGGTAGTGGAAGAGTATGGCCAGTTCCACAGGCGACAGCTTGCCCTCCTGCTCGGCCTGGTTGTACCAGTCAACAAGGTCGGTCATCAGTGCCGGTGTCTCTTCGGGCGATGCGTAGTCGAAGCGGTCGCCATAGCGGGTGATGACACTGTTGGGACGTGTCTTGTACTGTCCGGCATGTACGGTGTAGCTGGTCTGCACACCTCCCGGCAGGTTGCGCCATACGGTGTAGTCCTCGCGCAACAGCGTGCGGTGCAGGGTGCGTATGAAGTGCTGCGACAGGGGTTGCTGTTTCTCGCCCGATTCCATCAGCATCATCTGTAAGCCTACATTGCTGGCTTTCATCTCCTCACAATCGCGAAAGTCGGCCTCACCAATCACCTTACCGAAAAGCAGCAATATCTCCGTCTGTCCGTAGGTCAGCGTATTGCCCTCAATGTGGTTGCTGTTGTAGTTGAAGTCCACGGTAAACTTTCGGCTCAGACGGTTGCGGTCGTCTTCCGTGAGCGGCAGTAATTGCTGCCATGCCTCCAAGGCTGCTTGTAGTTTCTTGTCTTCCATTGTCCTCTATGTATATGTACCACTTAACAGAGTGGTCAATTGACCACCATTTTCAGTGGCAAATGTACAACAAAGGGATGAAATGACCAAAGAAACCCCTATTTTTTCTTCTTTCGTCTATGTCTTCAGCATGTCAAAGATCACGTTTAGCGAGCGCAATACAAGTTTACTTGCAGATTGCTCAGCGAGCGTAGTGATTTTCAGCGTCAGCTAAAGAACGCTTTGCACCTCCACCAAGGGAGGGCGATTGCGAGCAGGAGAGGTTTAACTTCGTTTTCCTCCTCGCGGCTCGGCATAGCTCAAACAAGTTTGGCTCTGCTCTCGCTCGCAGCGTCGGTTCACCCTCTTCCTGCCCTATAGGTTATTGATTTGCTTTACATTCGTCGCACTCGCTATTCTCGCCGGTGTGGGTTATTTCAATGTGATGCTCTTCCAAGTATATCCTGCCCATGTATTGTTGGCAAGGTCGGGAGCAAGGCCTTCAACATTTCCTTGATCCTTATTAAGGACAAGGTTACATCCGTCAATTTTGTATCCTAGGTCGTAAAACACCTCTCCACTGTTGTCGTTAATGGTAGTAACCACCGAGCCAAATGTCAATGTCTCCAAATAATAGCAAGCCCAAAAGCCTCTATCACCTACAGTTGTCACTTTGGGGAGAGTGATGCTTTTAAGCACATCACAAACATAGAATTCATATTCTACAATTTCCGTAACATCTTGATAAATCAGATCAACAGTACCCCAATAGCTGTCATTTTTTTCGTCCTGATATGCATAAGTTAGTTGTTCAAAAGCGAGGGATACTACCGGAATAAGATATCCGTCCTTAAGAAGCAGTGCTGGTTGGCTACCGGTTACGATAATTGTGGTAAGTCCATTTTCTATATAGCTTTTGAGTAATTCCACCAAGGCAATGATGTCATCTTCGGTAGCTGTGGCCTTGCCACCCAATGTGCCGTCTATGACAGGTGTTGCATCCAATGCATAGCTCTTATTGTACTCTGTGCCGTTAGGGTTCTTCTCAGCGGTAAAGATGTAATCTTTAAGAGTTATATCGCCCTGCTTCACACTTACCGTTGCACCTTCTGCAAACACGCCATAAAGGAAGGCATTGCCGTTGTTATCAGTGATGAGGGTGTAGGCATCGGTTGTTACCTCGGTCGCTCCTGCCGGAGTGAAGTCTGTCGTGGTAACAGTCAGCGTTTGGTTTGCCAATCCAGCTATACGCAAGCGGCTGTAGGTACGTCCACTTTCAAAACGGATGTCAAGTGTATTCCCGCTAATGGTGGTTTTGGCAGGGATGTATTCTGCTTCTCCGTACTGCTTGCCTTCAAGAAGTCCGATGGTCTTGTCCGACTTGATTTCGCAATAGGGGGCATAGACGGCAGTAATCGTGGGAATCTCGTTTTCGAGATAACTCAATGTGCCACCATCAGATTCCCAAGTATTGTTTTCAGCATCAAAAGTCAGTGTCACCGCTTGGTCTCCGTACTTTTGGGAATACAGGTGTACAAGAATCTTGTCGCCATCCGCCCACGCGGTCTTTCCCTCATCTTGTGTTCCGATGGCACGAGTCTGTGTGCCCTCACCAAAGGCAGGAAAGTCGCTTACCATGAATTGCAACGAGGTTGTTTCTTGAGAAAAATCTTCGATTTGTTCACAAGAAACTAAAACTGAAAGGGGAAAGGTGAAAACGGAAAACGTCACCCAACTCCACAGTTTGTTTATTATGTTTGTTATATGTTTCATATTCTTTTCACTTTTGATTGTTTTTTGCAGTTATTATGCTTGAAGTGATGATTGCTATAATCTCTTTAAGGTCATTGTTTAAGGAATTGAAAACTGCCTGGTCTACAATATCGCTTTCGTAAAGCAGTTCGAGCCAGTACTGGGTTTCGTCAGCTTCTTTCAGTGCAATGGAAAGTTTACTTACAAAATCTGCCTTGCTCTGTGCATTCTTGCGTTCTCTCGTATTGGCACCTATACTTGTTCCCGAGCGAAGAATCTGTTTTGACAGCACAAATTCTTTTTTCTCTTCTTGTAAATATCGGGTGAACTTCACAATACGAACCGCAAATGCCTTACTTTTTTGGTCAATTATATTATCCATACTTTTTTCACTTTTCAGTTCTCACTTTTCAGTTTTCACCTTTCCCCTTACATAAGGTCTTCCTCATTGTTCCAACCATCTCCAAACGGACTGTCAGAATCATTCATTGATACTTGCTCTATAGTCACCTTATCCTTACCCACCTTGAGGTTGAAGGTGTAGTGAGTGCCAGCTTTAAGAAGAGCTTCGTTCACATCTATGGTCTCGGGATTATCTACTAACTTAACCGTCTTTTCCTCACCGTTCACTTTTAGTGTTAGTAGAGTCCATTCGGTAGGAATAATGATTTCGTCGTCATTATTAAGCTCACGGTTAGTTGTAAGCATTGCGGTATAAGTCCCGTCTGTATTATCTTCAAAAGGTATTACATCTATAATCCCGTAATTAATATTCCATCCAATAAATTCATCATTAATATTATCATCAGGGTCATTATAGTGGGACGAGTCAAAGCTCTTAAAACGCACATCCGTAATTTCAGGTGTTTCGTCATACTCGCTGCCAAAGGTGATATTTCCAACAGTAACTTTTGCCAATCCGTGAATGAAATGAGCGTTGATGACGGGATTATCAGCCGTAGGAAGAGCTACTTCCCCGGTAGGTATCATCCAATCATATCTGAGCAAATCATCAGACTGGTCACAAATTAGATTATCCTCATCTGTTATAAATTGGCCGTAATTCAAACATACATAGAGATCCTTTTCGTTTATATCAGAAAATCCAATGTATGCATATACTTTTTCAAGCACCTCAAAATCGCGTACCTTCATCGGATTATCGCTAACCCATTCGCCACCTTGATAGATGTATTTGAAAAAATCTGATTTCCATACTCCATTCGTCCTTGATCCTATACAGACGGTCATTATCTGTCCTTCGGTAAAGCCATCATTATTGCCGTCAAAAGCTGTGGCACGAGTTGCCAGACGGATTTCCTGCCCGTCTGTGGGCACAATAGGTTCATCATCGGGACTGCACGAACTAAAACCCATCAGCAGCATTGGTATTGCTACTAGTAATGTTAGTTTTTTTCTCATATCATTTATTTTTTTGTTTCAAAATAAGTCATCCATCACTATTTCTTGTTGTGCTATACCGCTATTTATGCCATCGGCAATGCCATAGGTGGTAACCATCGTGGGAACAATGGCATGGCGCGTGTTTGTCTTTGT
>Ga0233360_1000014_pt1 | contig 84209 bp, 65 predicted proteins | sample ElkDunMinimDraft_20_FD_180671 | JGI IMG/M metagenome (GOLD analysis project Ga0233360, IMG submission 180671) | Fecal eukaryotic communites from dung pellets of Tule Elk in California, USA - Elk Dung A0 | ecosystem: Host-associated > Mammals > Digestive system > Large intestine > Fecal | place...
CTGCCCATCATTACCGGCATAGGACACGAGCGCGATGACACCGTGCTCGATATGGTGGCTCATACCCGGGTAAAGACACCCACGGCAGCAGCCGAATATCTCATTGCAGCCCTCTCCGATGCGGCCACCGCACTCGACACACTGGTGGCCTCCCTTGCCGCTAATCTCACCGGGTGTATACACCGTGAGGAAACTCGTCTGCAACAGATTGCCACGCGCCTGCCCTCACTCCTTGCTCTTGTGCATACCAGACAGTCGCACCGTATAGAGCAGATAGCGAACAGGCTGAAGGTTGCAGGGGCAAACTCCCTCGTAAAACAGCAACATCGCCTGCAGCTGATCGAGAAAATCATCGAAGGGGCCTCTCCTGCACATATCCTGCAGCGAGGCTACAGCATCACCCGATGCGATGGTCGTGTGGTGTGCAATGCCACATCGCTTCCCGATGGTGCAGTGCTCACCACTGAGTTTGCCGATGGTGAGGTGAAGAGTAGAGTGTTTAGTGTTTAGAGTTTAGAGTGTTCCTTAATATGCCTTAATCTCCTTTTATATCAAATAACCTATGAAATACGAAGAAGCCATACGGCAGCTTGAGACCATCGTCTCGCAGATTGAAAACAACGAACTTGACATCGACCAGTTGGCCGACCGTCTTAAAGAAGCAAAAGATCTTATCGCCTTCTGTAAGGATACCCTCTACAAGACCGACGAGAAGATGAAGTCACTGCTGGATGCCGAGTGAGGACAATGTTATATTGTTGCCATACTTTTTATCCTTTTTGTTGGATTTTTTCAGAGATAATCTCTAAATTTAATTATCCTCATAAATTCCATTTATTCTCTTCTTCTATTCGGCTTTAGTCATTCATTCGGGGAATAGCTGTGTGTCGCATGTAATGTTCGGCAATATCCGGTCATAAGCCTTGTGGTCCATAGCAACACTCCCCATTAAGGTCAGTACAGACTCTTCATTAGGCATGGCAGTCCTCATACGCGTAACACGCCTGAAATCCCGATTCAACCGTTCTATCCAATTGGTCGTATAGATCATCGACTGTATTTGCGGGGCATAGTTGAGATAGGTCATATATGCCTTGTAGTCCGCATTGTTGCGAAGGAGCTTTATTGACCTATAGTCTTTACCCCATCTGTCGCACATGTCCTGCCATTTGTCCCAGGCCATTTCTACGGTATAATCACGTTGTCCTGTGCGAAAGATGTCGCGTAAGTCTGCTGCGATGGCCGCTTTATCCCCATGTCGCACCTTTGCGTATATATTGCGCTTGAGATGAGTTACACAGCGCTGGAGCGGCGTGCCAGGGAAGCATTCTCCAACCACTGCGTCCAGGCTCTTGATGCCATCAGCGACAACTAGGCCGATACGCTGTACTCCCCGTTCCTGAAGCTTCCCGAAGATTTCTTTCCACCCGGCAGCGCTCTCTATCGGCATATTGAATATACCCAGGACTTCACGCGTGCCTTCTTCGGTAACTGCCAATGCTACATAAAAGGCTTCGCTGGCCACCGAACGCTTCCGATGAATCTTTATATGTACGCAATCGACGAACAGGATAGGATAATACTTCTCCAGACCTCTTTCCAACCATTCGTTCACCTGGTCACGGACACTGTCTACCATGCGGCTGATGCTCGTCTTGGAATAATGCTGCCCATAAATCTGGTCAAAGACATCACCGACCTGCTCCTGTGTCAGACCTTTTGTGTAGAGCACTCCTGCCAAACGGTCACATTCCTCCTCCTGGTCGCGCAGGATGGCGAGGATCTGAGGATGGAAGTTGCCATAACGGTCACGGGGGATACGGAACTGGAGTTTACGGCCATGTCCATAGGCTGAGCCGGGACGATAACCATTACCCTTATTGCCCGGATTATCAACGAGAAACTCGCTGCGCTCGGCGACCATCATACTCTCAAGCATTATCTCCATTAAATCATGAAGACCATTTTTCTTCTGTGCATGCTTGCACATTTGCTCAGAAATTTGTTCCTTTGTAAGTAACATAAGTTGTAATTTTTGATTTGCACACCCAAAATTACAAACTTGTCAGGACTGGCCAAACTTGGCCGGTCCTTTTTTGACTACTTAATCGAGACACACTTTTTGAAATAGTATCTTGGAGGTGGAGGAGTAATATTTAAGCATATAATAAAAGAGGCAAATTACTTCTTTATGAAAAAGAAATAATTTGCCTCTTTCTATGTAAACACTAAATTAGAGTATTCTAATTAATATATCTCTATATTTCTCTTTTTCTATTATTGACTCAGTTTTATTGTATTCATCTATTGCAGACAACAATAGTTTGGTATCTTTAAACTGAGGGGAGGTATACTTTAACAACATAAGTTTGTCAAAGATATTTAACGAAGATGATTTTACTAATTCTCCAAAATCTGCTGTATTAAAAAAAGGCGTATCGGTATTGAATGAAAATTGAATCCGGTTATAATTACGTTTTATCCAATATAAAATATTTTCGTTTACAACACCACCGGTAAAAAGATTTGACAGTGCGTATATTATAGCCCTATTTAGTCTCACATGGGTAGCCCAATGAATTGTATCATAATATTGTATTAATAGTTCTAATTCATCATTGTTGTGAATTATTATCTCTTTAGATTCAGTATTAATTGCTGATATAATGATATCGCAAAATGGAATAATCGTAGGTGTGTATGAGTTAAAGTATGGTTCCAATTTTTCACAAGTAAAAGGATAATTAACAATATCAATAGTCTCTTTATGATTTATTGCATATAACAATTCATTATCTTTCTTTTTGTAAATATCTACACCATTAAAGGTGATAATTGGATAATCTTCTAACCCCAATGACTTATAATAATCAAGTTTTTTGATGTGATTCTCTATTCGACTCAAATCAAAACCAGGATAACTTGTTTTAACAGCCTCATAATATGCTCTAATATTATCTATATCTCCCATTCCCCACGAAAATACATAGAAATCAATAAGGTCTTTCTTTATTCTTGGGTCAGTAATTAAACTTATAGATAATAGCCATGCTTCTAAATCCTCTTTAAAGCAACAACTATATTGTGTTGGTAAATGACCTTCATATTTTTGTGAATATGCAGGAGAATTAATATAATTAACAATCTCATTACGAAATAATTCAGTCTTAACTATATCTGCAACAGGTAAAACTGTGCTATAGTGGAACATATGAGATTTTATCTCATCTTGATTTGATTCTAATATCTTCATTAAACTTGTATGTACAGCTGAAATGTTAGAAGCTCCCATAAGGATACAAACAAGTCTCTGAGATAGTGTTGAAGACTGGTCAGATTGTAATATGTCAAATATTCGTTCAAGTAAATAATCTTGGTATCCACTTGTACTTAAAAGCAACGTAACACAGTTCTCATCTATAAATGAAGTGTGGAAGTCAATACTTTTATCTTTCACAGATAATAAACGATTGAAAATTTCATCAACGATGTTTTTAAGTATATCAAATTCTATTTCCACATCTTCGCTTAGTATCTGACACACAAGATGCAAACGACGATTTATGTCTGGTAGTAGCTCTTCTTTATTTAAAATATCTGCAATAAACTTTGTAGCATTGCTACGACCTAATCTACCTGGTTCATTTATCTTAAATAATGATGCTGTCAATTTAATAACTTCTGTCCAATTCGAATTATAAATATAATCATTCAAACCACCACTTAAACTACCTTCTTTCCATTTTGTGTTAAATTCAATGGCCGCAAAGTATTCTTGAAAAGTTAGGTGCACAAAACCAAACAAAGCTTCTCCATTTTCAGTAAAGCCTTTCTCAAATAGAAATCCAGCATCTTCCCTCAAAAATGATATTATATCATTGACGTCTTGTTTCAATTCCTTTTGAGGCATATAAGGATATATCTTCGAGTATTCATTAGTAAGCATTTGGGTTAGTTCTCTTTCGGGAATTAACCCAGATGAATAGTGTTCATGAATATGAAAGGCTATTAGGGATAATAGTTCAATAAGTATTTCTCTATCAATATTATTTTTTTGATTTGCTCTAAGTTTAACCCAATTATCCAGTAATGTTGATGTTGCGACTTCATATAGTGCTACTCGCTTTTCTGGTAATTTACTTCCTTGATAATATATTAATGCAATAATGGTTATCAACAGGGGATTTTGTGCCAGTCTATATACAGATCTATTTTGTTTTATAGATCGGTATAATTTTCTTGCTTCTTCTGAAGCATTCTCGAGATTATTATCTGAATACGAAGATATTGACGAATACCAATTGTTTAAGAATAAGTATATCTGTCTGTCGGAAAATTTATCAACTTCGAAATGGAAAAAGTAACCACTTAATCGTGTTTCTTTGTAACCGACAATTCTAGAAGAAACTATAATTTTTATTTCAGGATATTGAGCAGTGAAAGAATTTATTTTTTCTACCACGTTATGCCTTTGATTGGTGATATTTATCTCATCTAGACCATCTATTAACACAATTAATTTATTGTTTTCTAAACTCTTCGAAAACAACAATCCGTATTTAGTATTAATATCTATAATGAACTCTGACAAACTTCGTCCCGTATCAAAAAGGTATCTTGCAAATTCTGTTGCTTTTAAATATATTGGAATATATGTTTGTAATTGTTCATTACCAGATCTATGAGCACAAATAGTGTATGCTAAATACTTCAAAGTCGTGGATTTTCCCGAGCCTGGATCTCCTAAAATGACAATCTTATCAAAATTCGTTAGTGCTGTACTAATATCATATGAGGTTTTCTTGTCCTTTGGTAAGTTATCATCTGCATTATTTGAAAAATCGAACTTGAATTTCAATGGTACATATATTTTGTCTATATTCAATCTAACCAAGGTATTATTTACTCGTGGCGAGAATCCTTTAATATCAAAATAGGTGTATAGATTTTTAATATACTGATCGTATTCATACAACCCTTTACAATATAATTCCCATTTATCAAATTCATATTTATTATCTGCAAATTGAGTCTCAAGTAATTTGCACACATTTATAATCTTTTGATCGTCATTTTGGGCATTTAAGACTTTATATAAATCTGTTTTATCAAGTATATATTCTGTTGTAAATCTAATTTTATCTCCTATAATCTCATCAATAGAACTTTGCTTATATTTTTTCTGCTTTTCTGTGATTATGTATATGTATAAAGTGTCAAAATCTTTATATAATTCGTTTGAGACAAACTCTGACAATGTATGCTTAATTTTATCTAAATTAGAAGTGGATGTAACTTGTATGGCAATTCTTTTATCATAATCTCTAAGATCAATACTTGGATAAATCTTATTTTCCTCATAGTTTACATTTTTTAGGTTGCAAGTATATATGGTATTTAGAATATTTATTAAGATATTCTCTGCATGTATGTTTATACTAAACTCTCCATTTGAATTTAGTATTTTAACTTGTTCTGTAAAACGAGAAAGTAATTGCGATATTCTAAATAAGGTCTCTTGTCTATTCATATATAAAATATTTTGAAAAGTTAGGAATTGCTTAAAACTCTATTAAAAGCGATATTATAAATTCTGAGACTTTCTTATTTCATCTGCTACAAGTTTTTGTAACTTATTCTTAGGCAGCAAGTATTGATATTCGGCAATCCCAATTGGTTTGTTAACATCTTGCAATGCCAACTCAACTTCCAAATGATCTTTTTCGGCACATAAGATGATACCGATAGACGGATTTTCATCGGGAGCCTTTTCCAACTTATCCAGCAGGGACAGATAGAAATTCATCTTACCCACATATTCAGGCTTGAACTCGCCAATCTTCAATTCAATGGCAACCATAGAACGTAGGCGGCGATGGAAGAAGAGTAAATCAACACGATACTCTTTGTCATTACAGGTCAGTGTATGTTGATTACCGATAAAACTGAAACCGCTACCCAGTTCCATTATAAAGGTTGTAATCTTCTGAACAAGGCGACGTTCCAACTCCAATTCCTTCAATGGTTCAACTGCATCAATGAATCCGAGATTATAACTACTACGGAACACTTCATTGGCATAATCGGCTTGTTGAGCAGGCAATGTAGTATCAAAGTTGTTGGACTTCTCTACCGCTTGCATTGAAAGGTGGTATTCAGACTTTAATGCGTGATTTAACATATCTCGCGACCATCCTTTTGCATATACTTCGTTAGCATAGAATACAATATACTCAGGAGACAAATCGTAACTCATAAGGAGCAGATTATGACTCCACGGCAAAACTGCTACAGCCTGTTGCAGTTTTGTATCGTATTGATAATAACGAAGATAAAAGCGTTTCATATTCCATAGGTTTCTCGGAGATAATCCCATGTCGGGATACTTTGTTTTCAAATCTATGGATAGCCTCTTTACGATACTATCGCCATGCTTGCTATCAACTTTTCTCTCGTCTAACAACTTGCCTATTTCCCAATAGGAAGACATCGCAATAGTATTCAATTGTTTTGCTATTCGTAATCGAGAAGTTTCAATTACTGCTACGGCCTGTTGCAGTAATTCGTTATAATCTTCTTCGCTGAATGGTCTTGTAACGGTTAAATCCTTCATAGTCTTATCTCTCTATTGCTTAAACCTTATGCAAAGGTATAAAAGATTTTCGGTTGTAATGTAAAATAAGCAAACTTAAATGCCTTTTACCTATTGAATTATGATAATATTCTGTTCATTGGGGCATCATGTCCTAACGATATGAGTAGGTTGATTTCATTCTCTTTTCGCTTGCACAAACTCTCCAATACCTTTTGTCTTATCCTGCTTGCCTCATAGGTCTTCAACCGAAATGCCAGTACAATGACCACTTCAAGATTGTAGAATATAGCCCAACTTTTAGGCGTAGCCAAATCGCATCGTTGGGTGCTTACAGAGCAAAGTGTTCTACTCTTGTATATTGCTTTTATGGCAGCTTGGAGTGTCGGGGCTATCACCCCGAACAACTCCACCAACTCCATTTCGGACATCCAAACATTACCGCTTGGGATATTTACTCTGCCACTTTCGTTGATTGTTATAATTGCTCGTTCCATAGTTACATTGCTATTGAGATTTCACTAAACGATTGATTAAGCCTATTGCCAAACATCGTCAAATCCTTGTCTATTTTCTCGGTGGTAATCTTCGCATACTTTTGTGTTGTAGTAATGTTCGTATGCCCCAATACTCGGCTCACACTCTCAATGGGAACACCCTTACTGAGAGCCAATGTCGCGAACCCATGGCGAGTGCAGTGGAAGGAAATATCCTTTGAGATACCGCACTCTTTTATCATCTTTTTCAGCGGTTTACAGATATTCCAATAGTTCAGATTAGGGAATACCAACTTGTCCTCTTGAAACCTCTCATAACGCTTGATTATCTGTAATGGAATATCCAATAGCTTCACTTGGAAATTGACCTTTGTTTTGTGTCGCTTGGATAGAATCCATTTTTCTCCGTTAATCTCTACAATATCATCTGTGGTCAGTTCCTTTATATCCACGAATGACAAGGCAGTGAAACTTGCAAACACGAACAGGTCTCGGATATAAGCCAACTTCTTATCCGCAAACTCGTGTGTCATTACAGCCTTGATTTCATCTTCTGTAAGATATTGCCTCTCCTTAATATTCTGATTTACTCGATACTGAGCAAACGGATTTCTCGGTGTCAGTCCATTGTAATGAGCCTTTGACACGATTGTTTTCAGCCACATACAATGCGACCATACGCTGCCATTGTGCAGTCCTGCATCGGTAGAGAGATAGATTTCATACTCCTTGATAAAATCGGGAGTAAGTTCAAGCATAGAAATATCATTGCGCTTGTAGCACTTTTTGATGAATGCAGCCAAATGCTTTCTTGACCTTACACGCACCTTGTAGGAACTTGCTGCACGGTCTATGCCGATACGCTTCTTGAAGCTCTCGTTGTCCTTATCAAATGCACCAAGCAATGTTTCGTATTCCGTTCCGATACCTTGATAGGCATTGCGTACCATTTCGGCTGTTACATAGGCTTCTCTATCCGAGATGCGTTGATAGTGCTTGATTATTTGAGCCTTGATATTATCCAAAGCCAAATTGATGTCTCTCGATTCTTTGCTCTTACCCTTTGCCCGATTACCTTTGGCATCCCACATTGTTTTCGCGATGGTCAGTTTGCAACTGAATTGTGCCACCGATCCATTGATTGTAACTCGTCCCATAATGGGGACAACGCCATTTTTCTCCTTACTTCCGTTCACGTAGAACAGCACCTTAAATGTACTTCGCATAATCTAATCTTTTTTGGTTACAAAATTAGCTATCAGCGAGTTGACATTGTTATGCAGAATATGGCAGAGAGTAGAAATAGACTCCAACGACCTATAACCTTACCTCGTTATCGGGTAATGATTTGAAAACCGTTCGCCCTCATTACCTTTCATTTCCTTGCACTTTCGCATCGGCGAGGCTTTCATCATAAGTCTTCATAAGTCACTGAACACCAGTGCCACCATCATTATTTCCCCTCATTCGTTAGATTTTTCCAGAGATAATCGCTATTCTTAACTTTTCAAACTCATCACAAGCTTTGTTCCTTATCTGTTTTTCTTTAATGATGCAATTGTGAATAATGGGTATAATCTCTTTGGATGCTCTTTCCAATTGCCATTCTATTGACATCTGATAGTCTTCGTCATTATAATCGGAAAAGGATTTGTGAAGATAACTCGAATAAAGAGATACAAGTTTATCACTTAAGCACAAGGAGAAACGGTTACGCTCTTGAATTCTGTATTCTGATTCGTCGAGTAAAGCACCTAAAACATCTGAGAACAACAACTGATCATCTGGAATAAACTTATGCTCATATGAATTATCCCAGCCAAACAGATAGTTACTTTCATCTTCGTCGAAAGTAATATAATGAGGGTATTGATTGAATTCTTTTTCACTTACCATAGGGAATTTCCGGCAAAAAACAATCCCTTTGTTAATTGAATGACGAAGATGGAAAGTTTTTTTCGAGAAAGCAAAAACAAAACAGTTCTTTATCCCCATCTCGTATGCTGTGTTCCAGCGTTCAAGTGAACTTTCTTCTAACGAATTGACTCTGTCATTATTGGTATAGAACACAAAAAGGTTATCTACCATAACATACTCGCCATCTCTTTTATGCTCCCTTAGCTGGTATCGTATATCATCTGCATCGAGATTGTGGCACATTATCAAATTCTTTTCAGTAAAGACGTTATCTGTTTCGCCATAGAACTCTGAGATGAATTTATGCTTATCAGCTCTGGAAACCTGCAAGTCTCCTTCGCCACAAACAATCATGTTCTTGTGCCCTTCTTTTCCTGAGGAATAATCTGTTATATTGCCCAATGTTTCTCGGATGTATTTGGCACACGGTACAGCGTACTGTTTCATGTATTTTTCGTCGTCTTTCGAACGAAGCACAATATTACGCATCGATGCAGCTCTTTTTTTGAGAATATCTCTGTTGTCACCGTTGTAATATAAAGATAACTTTAGAATAAGAAATTTCAGCCACACTTCTCGAGCCCAATCAGGTGCATGAGGGATATAGATGATAGGGAAACATATTTCTCCCTCTTCTGAATTTCGATTCATATAATAATCCACAATGCAGTTCATCACATTTATGAACCGACGAGCCGATTCTTTTTTTGTGTGAACCATTACATTAATGATAGAATCGACCTCTGTCGAAGTTTGGTTGGCTATATTTTTAAATTCTACAGTCATAGGCATCGATATCAGTTTGACGAATTAGCTTTGTCAAGAAGTAAAATATCAAGATCATATATTGCACGAGTCATTCCCACATAGAGTTCAAATTTGTCAATTTCTTCTCGGTTATTTAATACTAATACAACATGCTTTGTTTCAAGCCCTTTGTAGGACAATATTGTAGTTAGGCACAGCCTTTCTTCTTCATATCTAACATTGTCAGGCTTTAATTCCTTTATCAATTCAATGTCAGAAAGACGTTCATATAATTGTTTGTTATGAGAGTCTGTCAGGACTACATACTCAGACCATTTCTTTTTTCCACTTCGCAAATCAGTCAAGAGAACTTTTATATGCTTAACCAATTCATTAGTTCCTTGATAATGATGTATTTTTATTGCTGGATCATTTCTTTCCTCAATGCTCCTGATTATTATGGAAGTCTGAATTCCGTCTTCACTTTCCAAAATCTTATTAGCTTCATCAACTATCTGTTTATTATTAGGGACTCGTTTGTTCTCATTCAAAACGAAATGGGTTCCATATCGCGAAATGTCTTCTGCATAGCTATCTAATTCTCTGAAATCTTTTCTATATCCCTGCTCTGTATCAAAGAAAACAAGATATCTGCCAGTCCCAAGACCATTGCCATTGATGGATGTAAGCGAATTAAGTACTTCCGCAGCACCTTTGTCAAAAATGTCTTGAGCTTCATCTATGACAATATAATCATATGGAATAAAGTTTTCTGAATCACGAAGATTGTCAAACAGCCGCTTCATTTTCTCAATTAGGGATGGAAAGTCTTCCAAAAAATCGTCGAAGGTGACAAATTTGTGATTTGGGTCCAGCTTCGAGATAAATGAAATATATTGATAAACCTCACAATTCTCCAATCCAACCTTCAACAGTTGATTGCGTACTGACGCTGCCAGCAAATTATTCCAGCATATATATACGCCCCGTAAGGACTTGTATCTACGAATAAATGCTTTCGCTATGGTTGTTTTACCAGTACCAGGGCCTCCCTCAATTATTATACGATTATTTTTCTCCAGACTCCTGAATGTATCGAGGTTTTGAATGTTAAGCCAGTCTATAATGCTTTGGTAGCTGGTTTCTGTATAGTTGAAATCAGGACGAATGTTTGCAACCAGATGATGAATTGCAATATTTACCTCCGTAGACTTCAAATCTTCAGAGAACCAATGTTTCTTCTCTTTGTCAATACTAAGTACAGACAGACAAAACTCGGCAAAAGACTCTGATTGATTCTCATGCTGATGTGCAGACCATAATTTATAGCCCATATCCAACTGGGGGAGGTGGTTCGTATGAGCCATCTTTGTGTGAGGGAATGCACATACTGTGTCGATAAAGATTTGATTGCTATTAATAACTTTATTGTTAAGTAGTGCATATTTGTAATCTTCTGCTTGCTGGAAAGGTGACCTGTCCATAGTCATTCCATTTCCTTTACTAAAAAAGAACTGCCCATTTTGAATTCCAACATTACCACCTTTTACTTCTACAACGAGCGCCCCCTTTTCGCATACTAAGAAGAAGTCAATTTGAATTTCTGATTGTCTATTATTTCCAATAGGCAAACGCAAATCATGCCAAAAATGCCATGTAAGATTGCTTTTATCACAATCTTTCCATATCCTACGATACATATCGATTTCACCATATAATGGCGTTCCATCATTATGTTTGATGATGGTTTCTAGATTGTTCAGGCTTTTATAGTCATGACTTATAATTGGCATAATTACTGTTTTATTCCCAAAATGTGGAGTCTATCAAGTTCTCCATTTTATAATTAAACATCTCTAATAGTTCGGACTTTTTCTGAGGAAACATTTCTAAAGTCCGTATTACTGTTTGAAGAGGAAGACACATCTTTACTTGTCCCTTCTCATCTCCGTAATACCCATTTTGCAAATCTTCTTCAAATTCATCAAATGATTTGAGTGCCGGCCTATTCACAATTTTCAATGTCTTTTCTTCCCAATATGATTGATTTCGATAGACAAATTCCCAAAAAGACATCTTTTTATAAAATTGTTGCTGATTGCACCAACGTGCTATTTGAATATAAAGATTGGATATTGGAGCATTATGATAGTCTTCATGACGCATTACATAACCAACACATCCATATTGCATAAGAATTCTTATACGTTGAAATAACTCCCAAACATCCTTAAAAAATCGAGACTGATTATTATATGATTGCTTGAATCCGCAAAAAAGATAAAATTTCGTTCCTTTCTTAGGATTGTACTTTTTCCAAATTTTCAATGCTTTCTCTATGACATCTCTATCACGCCAATTATCAAATGCGAAAATAAAATCTCCGTGATAACGTGCTTGAGACAACATTTTTGCCATTTCTTCACCATGAGGACTTTGCACTAACATTCTTTCATCTAAACCCTGACGAAACTGGAATGGCAGTTTCGTGTCAATCAGTTCTTGCAACAATGGCTTCCAAATAGAATAATCAGATGCCAAGAAATTATCATCCCATAAATAGATGTATGGACGAAGTCTTCGATTCTTTTCATCTCTTTCATCATCTAAGAACCATTCTAAACGAGAATGTGGAAAAATTGTGTTTTCCAACTTGTTTATACAAAAAGGACAATGACGGATACAACCACGAGTTAGGAATCCAATACTATACTTTTGATAGTCTTTATACTTATCCCGCTTAAAACCTTTTTTTACCTGTTTTTCAACAAAAGCATCATATAGATGATAATAAGGCATTTGTCTTGCCATATTTATACCATATTCATTTTGACCTCCTCTATAGTTCCTTAATGTCGACAAATAACTATCCTTTTCAAGTTGAAGCATATCCTTATGACGAAGTCTGGAGAATTCACGAACGCTACTTGTTGTTGCATAAAAGCCTGTACCACCTATATGGAATTTCTTCTCATGAGGTGTGTTTTTCGCTTCAAGATAGAATTTGGGAAGTCGAGTAAAGGTAAATACTTTTGAAAGATAAATATGGTCGTACCTATTTAAATTTACTTCATCCTCAGTTATTAATTCAAACAAAATATGATTATCATATAAAAATCCAGCAATTTTTAGTAATGCTAAGTTAGGATGACGAGAGCCATTATCCAATAAATCCGCATCAACCAAGCCTACACACTTATAAATCGGAGACACTCTCAGAGCTTTCATTTATAGACAATTCTTAAATAAGTATTCTATTCTGCAAATCTACAAAATAATATCCAAAGTCAGCCTATCTTGTCCGATTTATTTTTAGAACGATTAATGGTCAACGATGAATAAAACGACTAACGATGAACGATTAACAATGAAGGAAGAATGAAACGAGTAATCGGATACTTCCAATTCTGAGAAGGGGAAAAATCTTGACAAAGAAAATTGGGGTTAAAAGGATGCTGTATAGAAGGTTATCACGAAAAACAGCCTCTGAGAATTCGATATTTCCGCTCGCCCGACCATTTGGAAATATCGCAAGGATGGAGTAATAGAATCAGGAGGTAGGATCGATGCTCAGAAATGTTTTTAGTGAGCATGGGTGTTCTATACAGAAAAAGTGTTAACTTTGCAATATGAGTGAAAGTAACAACATATCACCGATGTACTCTGACTTTGAGCAGATAAGAAGAACGACAGACGACGGACAAGAGTATTGGACATCAAGAGAGTTGGGCAATGCTCTTGGGTATAGTACTTATCAGAAGTTTACGCGAATTCTGAATAAGGCTATTGCGGTAGCCAATAATAAAGGTATGAAAACAGCTGACCATTTTAACCAAATGGTTGAAATGGTTAAGTTGGGTTCTGGCACTTTTCGCAAGGTTGAGAATATGCATTTATCACGCATGGCTTGCCTAATTATAGCAGAGAATGCTGACGGGAAAAAGCCTCAGGTGCAAATTGCAAGAGAGTATTTCAAGCAGGAGGTGACGACCACAGAACTTGCTATTAATACGCTATCATCCAATATCTTATTGTATAAAACAAAGCAAGGAGAAGCTCGTATTGAAGTTGTCTTCAACAATGAAACCTTCTGGATGTCGCAAAAGCGAATGGCTGAATTGTATGATGTGGATGTAAGGACAGTGAATTATCATCTCGCACAGATATTTGAGTCCGGCGAACTGCAAGAATCAGCAACTATCCGAAAAATTGGGATAGTTCAAATGGAAGGGGATAGAGAGGTTAATCGTCCTCAGATGCTATACAATCTTGATGCAATCATTGCCGTAGGCTATCGTGTAAATAGTTATCAGGCCACTCAGTTCAGAATATGGGCGACATCTGTTCTGAAGGAAATGATAATTAAAGGCTTTGTTCTTGACGATGAACGCCTGAAGCAAGGCAAGCATTTTGGCAAAGACTATTTCGATGATTTGCTTGAGCGTATTCGCGAGATTCGCCTTTCAGAGCGTCGTTACTATCAGAAAATCACTGATATCTATAGCGAATGTAGTGCCGACTATGATAAGTACAGTGAAACAACCAAGTTGTTCTTCAAGACGGTGCAGAATATGATGCACTATGCTGTAACTAATCAGACTGCAGCGGAAATCATCTATGACCGAGCAGATGCGGAGCGTCCTCACATGGGTCTTACCACTTGGAAAAATGCTCCAGATGGACGAGTTATTAAGTCAGATGTGACTGTAGCTAAAAACTATCTGAGCGAAAAAGAAGTTGATGCACTGAATAGATTGAGTAATGCTTTCATAGACATTGCTGAACAACGAGCCGAAGATCATGTGTTGATGACAATGGCTGATTGGAAAGATCTCCTCGGAAGATATATGGAACTAAACAATAGAGCATTGCTTCCCGATGCCGGGCGTATCACACACGAACAGGCAGAGGAAAAGGCTTTGACGGAATATGAGAAGTTCAGAGTGATACAAGATAGAGAAATTATGAGCGACTTCGACCGCCAACTGAAATCGCTATTTGATGGGCACATTCCTGATAGAAAATAAGGCATAATAAATCTTCTATTTATCCAATCTTTACCCTTGCTTGCTACGACCTGGGATTGGCACTCCCAATGTTTGCGAAAGCAACTTGGGGTATTAGGCTCCCCCACCTGCAAAAGGTTGGACAATGGGCAAGCCCAATAAAGAAAGAAAAAATAAATAGCGAGAAGTCGGAATGTACAATGTAGATAATGACTAACTTTGAATAAAGGAAATTCTATATGAGCGAATTTGATAAATACATTGTTCAATGAGACCCCGATTAAAGACATCATGGAAGTTGAAAATCTACTACACTTAGGAAATCGTTCTGAGCTTCGTCAATGGCTCAAAGAGAACCACAATACAGAGAAATTTTGTTGGGTGGTGACTTATCGCAGTAAATGTCCACCCGAGTGGCCAGCTATTCCGTACATCGAAGTAGTGGAAGAGGCGCTTTGCTTTGGATGGATAGATAGCACACTTAAACGGCTTCCCGATGGTCGGTTGGCTCAACGCCTCTCTCCTCGCCGAGCCAAAAGTCATTGGACTCAACTGAACATGGACAGATGTGTGGATCTTGAAGATAGAGGACTAATGACTGAGGCTGGTAGACGAGCTTTTGAGAGGGCATTCGAGTACGAGATTATTCCACCAGATTCTGAGATAAACCAAAGGATAAAAGAGGAAGCCAAACTCAGACGACCTGGTATGTATGAGTAGAAAGGATGACGTCATAAAACGTGACACCATCAAGAACAAGATTAAACTACCAATGCAATTTTGAATTTTAGTTCTGACTTTAAGGCTCAAACTCCCCGAGATGTATAAAGCAGATCAGGGAAGGGTACAGTAAAATACGAGATCTAAACACAGCTTGCTGCCAATCTTGATTGGACACTCCTCATATCAGGAAGGAGATATGGGGTATTAGGCTACCCCATAGGGATTATATTGGACAAAGGGCAAGCCCTAGTAAATGATGATTTGTCCAATCTATTTCCCAAGCTCACAGCCTATTTATTCCTTGGTTGATAAAATACAAGGAGGCCTGCGAGGACAATCCTGGTTGCAAGATAAGGGCAAGTATATAAGATTCGCTCCAAGTCAGCAGAAAGCTGTTGCTTGGAGCGGTTATACATTTTTATAGTAAGCCAAATCTACAATTATATCATCAACATAATCCGTCCTTCTGCTTTGACAAACATATCGGGAAAGCGGCAGATAACGGCATAAACCTGATTGGATGTAACTGGTTGTCCATCCTTACGGATATGTAACCGTTGGCGGTTAATCATTTCCGCAATCTGTTCAGTTCGCATTCCTCGGTTCTGGCTTGCGAGGCAATAAAGTATAGCTTCTTCGATTTTCATCTGTGTTTATCATATCTAGCCAAATCTCACTTTATTTAGGCGATTTGGCTGATTATAATCATAAATCCATCCTATTTTTTCAAAATTTTATGTCTTATACGTTGTGCTTTCTTCTCATTTCTTCGCACAAGATAAGGTGATACGGGTAACTCAGGTAGTAAGTCATCTAAATAGTTGATTTGTCCAATCACTTTCAGCAAAAGAATGAATGTTGACAATGAAAGATTTCCAGTTGTACCATTCTCGAACTTGTGTATGGTAGTAAGGCCAACACCAGATAGTTCCGATACTTCTTTTTGAGTCAGATTGCATCGCATTCTATATTCCTTGAAGCGTTCACCTAACATACGTACCAATTCGGGAGTAGAGTATTCGTATAAGTCTTTCATAAGCAATTGTATCTATCATTATACTAATAGTTATCTGCATAATATAGGGTTTATCTGTATTATACTGATATTTATAACACAAAGCTACTCATTTCTTTCTTTTGGAGGAATATTTCAGTAAAAAAATATGTTTTAAAGGTCTGTTTTAGACCCTTTAGACATGTTTTTCACATAATCCGCCACTAAATACCAGAGTAATTTTACATTCTCCTTAATGATTGTATTTAGAAGCATTACGACTAAAATACGCTCACAATGATTGAAATTACAATCATTATGAGATAGCCATCAAAAGAAATAGAATTTTTTACGGTAAATGACACAATGAAGAAGTGCATTATATTGCACAAATGCTTGGATATTCAAAAGAAAATATATACTTTTGCATCAAATGTGTAATATATTGCACCATGAAGTACGGAGAATTAATAAAGGAACGAAGGACTGTATTGGGATTGACCCAACAGGATTTATCAGACTATACGGAGCTTAGCTTGCGTATAATTAAAAGTGTAGAATCAGAGAAAGGAAACCCATCTTTGAAAACTTTGGAAAAGATTGCTGGGGTTCTTGGCTTAGAGTTAATCATGAGAGTAAAAATCATTAATGAATAATGAGACGAGCATTAGTTTTAGCAAATAAGATAGTTGCGGGTACACTAACCGAAACAGATGACATGCGTTATATTTTCAAATATGACGATGAGTATCTTATCAATCCAGAGATGCGTGCAATATCGTTGGCTTTCCCTAAACGCAAGGAGGAGTATGTTTCTGATGAACTATTCCCATTCTTCTACAACATGCTCTCTGAAGGTGCTAACAAGGCAACTCAGTGCATGACATTGAGAATAGATGAAAAAGATTCATTCGGTTTATTATTAGCAACAGCAAAACACGATACTATAGGTGCTATAACAATAGAGAAATTATGAGAAAGATAGACGTTTGTCCTGGCACACTTGCACCGGGATTCGACACATATAGTCCTTCGTGTCTACGAAAAGTTTTCGGCGGCAAGAAGGTTAGCCACATCATGGACCTAACGATAAACGATGACACCGGACGTGAGATTGTAGCATCAATAAACAAAATTTCTATCTCTGGAGTACAGGAGAAGATATCAGCCATAATCAAAAAGGGAAAGATTATAATCACCCCTGAAGGAGAATCTGGGCGATATATTATAAAACCTATTCCCGAATATAAGAGTCTTCGCTTCAGGAATAATATCCCAGCAAATGAGCATCTGACCATGCAGATTGCAAGCCAGGTGTATAAAATCAATACAGCCGCGAATGCACTTGCTTTTTTTGCGGATGACAATCCCTTTTACATAACTAAGAGGTTTGACTATAGGGCTGATGGTTCTAAGATTAGGCAAGATGATTTTGCTTCTATAGCAGGCAAAACCGAGCGAAATAGCGGTAGTGACTTCAAATATTCAGGTAGCTATGAGGACATAGCGAAGCTCTTGAAACAAAATGTTTCTGCATGGCAAGTTGAGATGGCTAAGTATTTCATGCTTGTTGTCTTCAATTATCTATTCAGTAATGGCGATGCACACCTGAAAAACTTCTCACTACAAGAGACCGATGGTGGAGACTACGTATTGACTCCTGCATACGATTTGATGAACACCGCCATACATGTCAATGACGGGGACTTTGCATTGCAAGACGGACTGATTCCTGAGTCAGAATACTCGGATGTATATTCGAGAACATTACACCCATGCAAAGACGACTTCATTACTTTTGGAACACGCATAGGAGTTCTACCTAAAAAGTTAACCTCTATTATTGAACTGTTTGCAACGGAGCAGCCAAAGGTTTACGAACTCATCGAGAATTCTTTTCTGGAGGAGAAGGTTAAACGTATGTACAAACAATCGTACCAGGAACGCTTGCACCGTTTCCAAAGAAGTGATAAATAATAAGAATAATCATATGCAAACACTGAATATATTTCTTGGATCATCTTTTCATTTAATGAATTATAGGAAAAAGTTAGGTGAAACAGTTAGAATATTAAATGAAAAGTGGCTATCAAAAGGTGTACGAATACATCTTTTTATATGGGAAGACTTTCCACCTGAATATAGAGGCAAAAGTAAACAAGAAGAATATATAGATGAAATGGTACTAAAAAGTGAGATCTGTATATTCCTATTCTCCGATTCTATAGGAAAATTCACAAAGCGAGAACTTGAAGCCAAACTTGCCCATAATCCAAATGCAGTATATGTATATAGGGTTAAAGCTATGGTTCCCAAAAACAACAAGAAGAATTGTAAAGAATACACCTATATATGGGAGGATAAAATAAAAGACGAGTTAAATAAGTTATGCGGAGTTTGTAACGATCTAGAAGATGAAATTGCAGCAGCTGATGAACTTGCAAAACTCGTAGAGGAGTATATTGAAAATAACGATTTGGTAAATAAAACAATAACTCCACCCCATGCATGGTATTTCTATACAACGATACCCGAAGACAATGCCGGATTAAGAAACGAGTTCGGCAATGTGTTCCGTTCTCTTGATGATTTTTTCTATAGTTTATATGGAACCCGGTGTATCCTTCATGATAGAGAAAATGCAGAACTCCTTCTTAAGACCGACCACTATGTCCCCTTGATGAGAGACAAACTTTCAGACTCCGATTATCAAGAGTTGGAGACTGCTGTTGAAATTGTAAACAGACAAACAGAACGATTAAGAAGCTTGACTTTTTTTAAAAATGGGAAAATTTTTCCAAACGAACCTCGTGTTAAAAATTTATTGGAAAATAATGAGATTTTTCCAGTTTCCTACAAAAGCTACGAATCGTTAAAACTGAAAATGCAAGAATGGCTTTTATTGGAAAATAAAAGAATTATTGACTCAACTACCTATGTTGATACTGCAACGAAAAGTATTAAAGTGAACAATGCCGTTGTAGCACATTTTGGGGATATTGAAACAGATAGTACTCTATCTAAATTCGCTGATAAAGTAAATCGGATTTCTTCAGGAATAGAAATAGCCCTGCAACATGAAGAAGAACATAAGGCTATTGGATTACAAGTTAAATATAATGTGCTAAATCAGCAACTAACTCAAAAACTAAACAATCATCTTAATCTTTGGGCATTTGACAAGCCAAGACTGCTAGATAATGACCAAAAAAACATTGAAACAAAAATTAATAAACTGAGCTTTATATTGTCAAATAGACTGTCTGAACTGACCAATAAAAAACAAGCTAATGCAGTACTGAAGCTTTTAGAAGAAAAAGAAAATTTGACTCGAGAGCTAGTTTTAATGGGGTATGCGCTACCTCATCGTCTTCTTGCTGTACAGATGGAGGAAGTAGGCATTTATGACACATACTTAGGACAATACAAACAACCAGAAGGTGAAGATGCTTTATATAAACGGATTATCGATGATGCAGATATGTTTGGTCTTTTGGAACCTGTTGCAGAAATGATGCGTATGAATTATGCAAACAGCCTCTCTAGATTAAAACAGATTGAAGATGCAGCCCAATACTATAAACAAGCAATTTTCAACCTTAAAAAGGTAAAAAACAAATCAAAAATTGTATGGCATAATATTACTGATGTATACATGCATCTATGCAATCTCTATGCAGATAATAGTATGCATCAAGAACTTCGTTCCGCTTATGTAGAATTCAACGATCATATAATGGAGTTGGATTTTAAAGAATATTGTTTAGACTATTGCATGTTCGCCGCATTGGATATTAAAATAGCACCAAAATACAAAACAGACAATAAAGATAAGATTAGTAACGCAATTAAAAGTTTTGATTATGCTTTGCAAGAACTTAACTTACCAATCAATCATCAAAACTATAGGGAGGTTTTTGTACATTTACCCAATTGGATCTCTGCTTACTTCATTGATCATTGCTGGGATATTCCCCAAAAAGAAAATATAAAAAAATGTTTAGATAATGCTGAAAAATACGCTTTAGTTTCTTTACAAAACGCAGAAAAACTTAAAAAGGCTGATTATTTAATGGGATTATTTTCTATAGGAGAAGCATTACATCAGTTGGGATTCATAGCCGCAAAAGACAATTCTTCTCTAAAAGCTATAGATTATTACAATGAATCTTTGAAAAGTAGGCAAAAGTTATTTAAATTAACCGGACTGTATGAGCCTACAATGGCACAAACACTTGTTAATAAAGGCGCTGTGCTTTTAGAGTCGATATTCCCAACTGCTGTAAAAGAGCGAATGAATATACTTAATCAGGCTTTAGAATGTGCAAAATCCGCTAAAGATATTTACAAACGATATATCATACCTGGCATAGAGATGACTGAATGTAATTATTACGAAGCCTTACAATTGGAAGGCACCATTTACTATGCTTTATGGGAAATCACAAAAGAAGAGGAATTCTTCAATAAATCAATAGAATGCTGTTCAATATGTTGGAAATGGAATATCCAACATCCTCTGAACCATTATCAGAATGCATTTAAAAATTATTCTGGTGAAATTTTAAGAAAACATGGATATATCTAGAGATAGAGCATTTTCTCTTATTCGACAATAAATATTGCATTTAGTTGAAAACGGTCGGGATAATACGCAAGAAAAATCGTACCTTTGCATTAGTAATCATTTGGAACGCAAATGCGGTAAGAGGCTGAATATAAATCACTTCAATTTGGCTTCTACCGAAACTTGAAAATGAGCTTGAAAAGCGCGGTACAACACGTATATCGAAATCGCTGATTATCAGCACGATGAATTTGTGAGTATTTTCCGTGTCATTGTGAAAATGCGAGTTGTACCGATTAAAAGGCTAAAACGCTTTCAATCAATAGTGTAAATGTGTTGCATCGGCAAATAAACAAAATCTCATTTATTGAGGTTGTAAAGGAGTAAACGAACAGAATCAAATGAAAAAGATTATGATCATCGATGGCGGTCCACGAAAGAACATGAACACCGCTAAATTGTTACAGAAATTTGCCGAAGGTGCGAAATCGGCGGGTGATAACATTATTGAGGTAAAGACCATACGGCTGTATGACCTCGACTATAGGGGTTGCATGTCATGCATGGCTTGTAAGCTGAAAGGCAAAGCATCGAACATCTGTCGTTTCAAAGATGCGCTGACTCCTGTTTTGGAGGAGATTGCTCAGGCTGATGGTCTTGTGCTCGGCTCACCCATCTATTTCGGTGAGGTGACGGGACAGATGCGTGCTTTTCTGGAACGTTTGACATTCCCATGGCTTTCGTATAACGACTACAGTCTTACCGCTCCCAAGCGTATGTCTGTGATACTTATTGAGACCATGAACGGTACGCCCGAACGCAATAACAGCAACCATTTCGGCACAATGGAATGGTGTATCACCACAGCCCTTGGCGAGCCTCAACGTATCGTTGCCTACAACACGACTCAGGTGGCTAAATATGACAACTACGAATTGGGCAGTTTCTCTGAAGAGGCTAAACACGCTTGGCGTGATGTCCATTGGGAAGAAGACTTGCAAAAGGCATTTGAGTCTGGATGCCAAATGGCAGAACGGTAATCAAAAACAAGTAATAAGGATATTTCTATGAAAAGCTTTGGACAAAAAGCGTGGATGCTTCCACAACCGGTACTCATCATCGGTACATATAATAACGACGGTACTCCCAACGCCATGAATGCAGCATGGGGCGGACAATGGGACAGTAAGGAAATCATGATCAGCATGGGTTCGCATGCCACTACCGAGAACCTTGCCCGTTGTGAGGAATTTACGGTAGCCTTTGCCACTAAGGATACGATGGTGGCATCGGACTTTGTAGGTATCATAAGTGCCAAAAACAATCCCGAGAAGATACAAAAGACGGGATGGACAGCCATCAAGGCAGAGAACGTGAACGCTCCTGTATTCATGGATTTCCCGATGACATTGGAGTGTCGTATTCTGCGCAAAATTGATGAAAGCGAAGAGGGTTATTATATTGTGGCGGAGATTGTCAATATCCTTGTCAATGAGGCCTACATCGGTGAGGACGGCAAACCTGATGTGGAAAAGATGCAGCTTATTACTTATGACCCTGTTCACCATGGATATATCCGTTTAGGCGAACGTGTTGGCAATGCCTTCTCGGACGGCAAGAAATTGAAATGATGGAAGCTTGTTTATTGTATTGTTTGGCAATAAATATGGTTTTGGATACATAATCACCTGTTATCCTTTTTATATCAATGAATTTAAGTAATTTTGCTAAAAACAAAGTAGAGAACTTATGAGACCATACATTATATGCCACATGATGTCACTTCTTGACGGACGCATCGATTGTGATGTGACAGAACAGATTGAAAGTGGTGACGAGTACTATGATGCTCTAAACCAACTTGATTGCCCATCGACCTTAATGGGTAGGGTGACGATGCAGATGCATTATGCTCTTTCCGAGCCATTTATAGCCGAAGACAAAACTTCTATCGGTAAAGAACTGTTTTATGTAGCTATTAGAGCCAAAGGATATATGGTTGCCATAGACACGATGGGTAAACTTCGCTGGGCACAGAACCAGTTTGATGGAATGCCTCTTTTGGTTATAACTTCGGAAGATTGTCCAAAGGAATACCACGAAACCCTTACCCAACAACATATCTCGTGGATAGCAACAGGCAAAGGCAGAATAGACTTGCCAAGAGCCATGGAAATCCTTTGCAAAGAGTTCGATGTGGAAAGACTGAGCGTTACTGGTGGCGGAAACATCAACGGAGCGTTCCTGAGAGCTGGTTTGCTCGACGAGGTGAGTATGATGTGGTGCCCAGGCATCGACGGGCGCAAGGGTATGGCTGCAGCTTTCGATGGCTTGGATGCAGATATCCCTCCTACTAAACTGCAACTGATAAGCGTGGAGAAGATGGGCGAAACTATTTGGGCAAAATATAAGTTATGAAGATGATGGCTCGTTTATGTCATTCTTCTGCCGCTGGGGCATAATGGCCATTGGCTGGTACATAGACAGGGTTGCGTGGTGTAGAGATGTTCTTCAATTTGCCGGCTTCTACCAGATTGCGTAGTCTGCGGCAGGCAGTCGATTTCACTTGCAAGCACAAGAGCTCGAAGTCACGGCGGGTGAGGATGGGATTCTCTGCAAAGTGTTCCGTCAGTTTAGCATCGATTTCCTTTTCTGTCATCGGCATGGAGTGGGGCATGATCTTTGAACGCTGGATCTTCTCCTTTCTGAGGCTTTTCTTCAAGTCGGTATCGGCACGGAAGGAGACGGACTTGAACTCTACGTTCTTCGAACGGGCACCGCGTATGGTGCGCACCTCTTCCTTGCAATGGAGGTTCACCTGGAAGTAGCCGATACCTTCCAGATACACCTTGCGGCCTTGGCCCAGGTGCTCTGCCATCTTGTCTGCCAAGGCGATGAGGACAGCCTTCACGTCTGCCACGGTGAGCGATGACTCTTTCTGGATTTCTTTGGCCAAATGGTCATTTGATATACGACCACTGGGCACGACACGGGCGTGGTATTTTCTATCCTTGGCTATCGCACAATCAGGATTGTGGTAGAATTCATATTTCAATGCCATAACGTCTGTATTCTTATTCGGGTACGAATATAGATGTTTTCGTGGAAAGATGCAAATGTTTGGAGTGTTTTATTCGAGTGATACGGTTGGATTACTGGAATGATAAAGTTTAATCACAAACGTGATACAACCGTCTCATTGGAGTGATATACTATACTTATAGGAATATTTGCACGTGAATAATGAGAGGAGATAGTGGCGTGGTGACGAGTATTCATTTGTCGGATGAACCTAAGGTGGCTTGCGATAAGTTGTTTCAGTGCTTGTAAAAACGCAAATGCCTTGGTGGGGAGCCAAGGCATCTGTTGTGGCAGCGGACGCTTCCGCCTCGTCGTTAGCCGACTTTCACAAGCAGGCTATGACTATGAAATCTATTTACTATGAAAAACACATGCATAGAACACTGCTTGCCGATGTTTTGTTCGGCTATATGTCGTTGTTTTTTCCTGCTGCAGGCTACATGAAACTGTTCTCTATAGTGCGCTTGCATAGCGAGAGTAGCTTGCAGTATTTGCAGGCCTCTTTGTCTTCTGCCGCGGTGTAGGGGATGTCACTGTTGAATATCTCGTCGATGGTGTGTGCCAGTAGGGTGCCAAACTCTTTGCCGTATGCATTGAAGTCGGTTACTGGAGCACCGTTGACGATGATGTCTGGCTCAATGTCTTTCGATGTGTTGCGCACGAACAGGAGTGAGGGGGCTATCTGGGGATAGTCGTGCTGCAGCAGGTGGGCATAGTAGAAGGCTTGGAATACATAGCCGTCGCGCGACTTTCCTCTGTTGAAGAGGCTGCTGACGGCTTCTACCGTCTTCTGCTTGCCGCCTGTCTTATAGTCGATGATGCGGGTGATGCCCTCTTTGCTGTCTATGCGGTCGACCTTTCCGCCAAGCAGTATGGGGAGTTCCTTGCCGTGGCTCGCTATGGTGATAGGGTGGTGTATGGGTACCTCGCTGCCTATATATCTGAAAGGCGCGCGTCTCTCATCCATACGTAGCAGCTGTACCAGATAGCTGGTGATGGCTTTCTGTACGATATACTGTGTGCCGTTGAAGGGGAGTGGCTCGCCCTTTTCCGTATGGAAGAATTCTTGACGGAAGGCTTCGTGGACCAATGCCTCTATGGCTATCTTGTTGCTGTATAGTGTCTGCAGATCCGAAGCCCGTATCATGTCGCCCCGTTCGGTGAGTTGCTCATAGGCCAGCTCGGCACTCTTGTGGAAAATGCTTCCAAAATGCGATACGTCAATGTCGCTTTGCTGCTCTTGCGGGGGTACGATGCCTTCAACGTGCTTGAGGTAGAACTTGAGCCTACAGTCCAGCCAGTCGTTGATGGCCGATGGCGAGAGCTTGTAGTTCTTCTTCTTGGCTGGGTCGTAGGCAAAGTGTGCCTGTAGCTTATGGCGGGTGAGTGGTGTCTGCTCTATGCTGATGTCGGCATGCTGGCTGGGTTGTGAGGTGGCCTGTATGGTTTGTGCCGTGAGCACACCAGGAAACTCTACTTGCAACTGCATTACATAGCGTGAGGGTTCCTGCTTGTTGATACCGTCGGTGCCGTCGTTGTACACGATGGTTACCCGTTCGGCACGCTGAATCATGCGGTAGAAGTAGTAGGCATATACGGCATTTTGTCGCTGTATGGTGGTCATGCCGAAGGCTTCGCGCAGATTGTAGGGGATGAATGAGGCTTCGTTGGAACTTTTGGGCAGTTTGCCTTCGTTGGTCGATAGCAGTATGATGTTGCGGAAGTCGAGGTTGCGTGTCTCCAGCACCCCCATAACCTGCAGCCCTATGGCAGGCTCGCCGTGGAATGGGATACTGCTCTGCTTCATTACTCGCTGCATAAGGCGGACGAGTGTACGTGGATTTACCTTCAGCGTGTCGTCTGAAAGCATTGACAGGAAACTGGTTGTCAGCTGATGGATACGGAACAGTGCCTCCTCGTATAGCTGGGTGTAGATGTCTTGGCTTTCGGATTCGGCTTGTGTACTCTTGTGTGAGAATAGGAGTCCGATGTTGTCAACCAATGTGCTCAGTGCCTCTAATAGTGACTGGTTGTTGTCGTGATGAATAAACAACGTACCCAATGTGGGGTGTGCCGTCAGCGTGTTTAGAGGGAACAGTTGTCTGTTTGTTTTCAGCAGTGTTTCGCACCAGTTGCTTGCCTCGGGGTATAGCTGGTTGATGTATGGGTGTGTGAGGAGCAGTCGGGTATCTTCGGCTTTGTATAGCGACTTCTCCTCATCGTATCCGCGGGTGTGCAGATTGAGATAACTGTTGACCAGCGTGTATATGGGAGTTTGCGTGAGCTTGAATCCCATCGTGACATTGACATTCCTGACGTGGTCTGCGGGGAGGGAGTGAAGTACCGGCAGAGCCATGTCTTCGTTGCAGAGTATCACTGCAGTATCCTGCTCATGTTGGGTAGTGTGATACTTTGACAGCCAGTCGTGTAGATATCGTGCCTGGGCGTTATCGGTAGGGGAGCTTATGTAACTGATTTCGGGCAGGTGGCTTAGATTGTCGAACAGCCGTGTGTCATCGGGCAAGGCATTGCCAAAGCGGGCAATGTTCTCTCGGACAAATAGGCCTGCCTCGTGGTTGGGGTTGTCGTAATAGTAGTGGTCGTAGTCCCAGTAGAACAAGGCCTTGTCGCACTCTTTCAGCTTACGGAAGAGTTGCTGTTCCACTTGGTTGAGTACGTTGAACCCTACGAACACGTAACGGTCATACCTCAGCCGGTCGGTATTGAACTTCTCTATGGCATCACGGAACATCATACCCTCATAGGCCAGTCCGTCGGACTGCAGTTGCTGCCGAAGTTCGTGGTAAATGGTTCCCATCACCTGCCATAACTCTATGAAACGGTCTTTGAGCTCGGTGCGTTGTTCCTCATTGCGGAAACCGGCAAAGAAACGTTCAAGCACCTCCTTCTGCTCTTCGGTAAGGTAGTCGAACTGGCTGTTGAAGGCTTTCACATCGGCCAGGTTGATGAAAAGGCTGTCGGCCTCTACCATGTTCTTGTCGATGTCGTCAAAATCGGCCAGCATCAGTTCGCCCCAATGGTAAAAGTCGTCAAGTGGCTCAGTGCGTCGGGTACACTTGTTGAATATCCGGTGCAGCAGACAAACCTGCCGGATGGGTGCCTCGATGTTCAGCGAAGAGAGCTGCCCGAAGAGGTCGCTAATGGTGAGATAGGCCGGTGCCCAAAGCGGCCGGCCAGCACATTCAAGCAGGTGTTGATTGAAGAACAGGCTTGCACGTTTGCCGGGAAAGACGATGGCTGTGCGGCTCAGATTGTCGCCAAACCTGCGATATATATCCTCGGCTACGGCTTTAAGGAAAGGAGTCATATAGTGCGTTTGTCGTGTGAAGAGAGGTTATAGTATGAAACCGATGGAGAAGCTTAGCACATTCTTCCGGCGGTCAAACACAATGCCGCCAGGGTTTATGTCGTCGCTGGTGTCTGTGGCTTCAATGCCTTGTGAGATATTGTGCAAGCCATACTCTAAAGAGAAATCAAAGAATACACGACTGATATTTATGCCCAATCCGAACATCATACTGAAGTTGATGGGATAAATGCTTTCTTTGATATACTTGTAGGGGAAGTTCTCGAAGGTATGCCTGCTGTAGTCGGTGTGAACAAACTTTGCTTTCGGGCCTACATAGAATGACATGCCGTATGGCCCTTCTTTCATTATGTGGTAGCCATAGTACAAGGGTATCTCTATGCCATTGATTTTGGTGCTGATGACAGATTGCTCCGTTTTGTTGGCCGATGGATCCCACTGCTCGGTCGGGAAATTGATGGAGTAGTTGCTGATGTTGTAGCTCACTTCTGTCTGCAAGTAGTGTTTCTTGATGTTGAAGCGTGCAAAGGCAGTGAAGAACGAACTGATTTCAGATTTGGCGGTATAGTTATTGATGGGCAGGGTATTTACTTGCAGGTCAATGATGTCGTAAATCGTAGAACTGAATCCCGTCTTTACTCCATAGTTGACCAGCGTTTCTTTCCTTGTCTGAGCATATACCATAGCACAGCAGAGGATGGCCAATATGACTGCCGCTTGCCGCTTCATCGCTTGTCTTTTTTCTTTTTTTCTACTGACCAACCGAATTTTCCTATCTTCTCGCCCAAGTGGTAGTATCCGCCGTGAAGATATACGAGCGGGTCACTGTCGGCCAGCTCGAACTTACCGGTCTCCTTGTCTATATATTTGTCGTCAGCTATGACGTTGACCACCTCGGCGATATACATCTCGTGTGACCCCAGCGATATGATCTCCTTTACGTGGCACTCGATGCTCAGGGGAGCCTCCTCTATGATGGGTGCCTGCACGATGGTGGCTTTACCTGGTGTGAGTCCCATCTCGTGGAATTTGTTGTAGTCGCGGCCTGAACGTACCCCACACCAGTCTGTGGCATAGGCAGTGGAGGCATCGGTGAGGTTTATGACGAACTCCATGTTGCGTTTGATGATGTCGGCCGAGTGACGCTCGGGACGTACGGAGATGTAGCACATGGGAGGGTTGGTACATATAGTACCTGTCCATGCTATGGTGATGATGTTGTACTCCTCCTCACACGAGCCGCAGGTGACCATTACGGCTGGCAGGGGATAAATCATCGTGCCCGGTTTCCAGTTTACTTTCATGTCTTGATGATAGCAATTCTGTTCACAGAGCATACGGGGCACACTGAAGCCACGAATGATGATATAATAGGTCGGTGCAGATCAGTGTAGCCCGTGTGGCCTGTGTGCCAATACGCTGTTTGTTGGTTAAACCAGTTTCACTTCGCTTTTGTTCTGCTCCTTCTCGCAATAGTGGCATTTGAGTGTACCTGCTGTCTTGTCTACGACATGGAAGTACGTGGGCATGGGCTCGTTGTTGGTGATGCACTTGGGATTGCCACAGCGTACTATTCCGCACAACTCGTCGGGGATGATGACCTCCTTCTTCTCCACCACGTCAAAGTCGCGGATGATATTGAGCACCACGTTGGGAGCCACCACGGAGAGGCGGCTTATTTCCTCGTCAGAGAAGTACTTGTCAGCTACTTTGATAATCCCCTTCTTACCCAGCTTGCTACTATGCAGGTTGTAACCAATGGTAACGCTCGAACCCAACTTCTCCAGTTCGAGCAGCGAGGCGATGGTGAATACAAGTTCCGAGGGGATATGGTCGATGACGGTGCCATTCTCGAGAGCGGCTACCAGCAGTTCTGTCTTATTGTTCTTCATAACTTTTTGTTTTAGTTGCCGATGTTGATATTCGTTTATACCTCTATTCCCAGACAGTCACAGATGAGTGCCTCGCGCACATATAGTCCGTTCTTGGCTTGCTGGAAGTAGTATGCCTTGGGACTTTCGTCTACATCGTAGGCAATCTCGTTCACACGGGGCAGGGGATGCAGAATACGTAAGTTGTCACGAGTGCCCTGCAGCATGTCGGCCTTGAGGATATACACGTCTTTCACGCGCTCATACTCCATGAGGTCGGTAAATCGTTCGCGCTGTACGCGAGTCATATACAGGATATCGGCGTCGGATATCACCTCCTCGGTAAAGTCGGTGTGCTCCACGTACTTGATGCTGTGTTCCTTGCAGTAGAGCTTGTATTCGTTGGGCATGGCCAGTTCCTTAGGTGCGATGAAGTGGAACTGTGGGTTGAAATGGCGCATGGCCATCAGCAGTGAGTGTACCGTACGGCCATATTTGAGGTCACCTACAAGGTAGATGTTGAGGTTCTCCAATGTGCCTTGAGTCTTGTAGATGGAGTAGAGGTCGAGCATCGTCTGTGAGGGATGTTGGTTGGCACCGTCACCGGCATTGATGATGGGTACGGGCGATACCTCGCTGGCATAGCGTGCCGCACCTTCGAGATGATGGCGCATCACAATGAGGTCGGCATAGTTGCTTACCATCATGATGGTGTCCTTTAGACTCTCGCCCTTCGACGAACTCGATGTGGCGGCATCACTGAATCCGATTACTCGTCCTCCCAGACGGTTTACGGCCGTCTCGAAGGAGAGGCGCGTACGTGTAGAGGGTTCAAAGAACAGGGTGGCGATGACACGTCCGTCCAGTGTCTTGCGGTTGGGCATCGCTTCAAATCGGCTGGCGGCCTCGAGCAGACTCATGATCTTCTCTTTGCTGAGGTCGGCAATGGTTACGAAACTCTTTGTCATAGTATTCTTGATTGTTGCAGTTGATAGTCTGTATAGGTGGCGTTATTTCTCGTTTAGCAGGTCGGGACGCAGGCGCTTGGTGCGTTCGAGCGATTGCTGGAATTCCCATTCGCGTATTTTGGCTTCGTGTCCAGAGAGCAGTACTTCGGGCACGCACCATCCCTTGTATTCCGCAGGACGGGTATATACAGGTGGGGCCAGCAGATTGTCCTGGAAGGAATCGGAGAGTGCCGACTGCTCATCGCTGATGACACCGGGGATGATACGTACCAGGCTGTCGGCCATCACGGCAGCAGCCAGTTCGCCCCCCGTGAGCACATAGTCGCCTATGCTTACCTCCTTTGTTATCAGATGTTCGCGTATGCGGTAGTCGATGCCCTTGAAGTGACCGCAGAGGATGATGAGGTTCTCGCACATTGACATGGTGTTGGCCATCTTCTGATTCCACTGCTCGCCATCGGGTGTCGTGAATATCACCTCGTCGTAGTGGCGTTCGCTTTTGAGCTTGGTGATGAGGTTGTCTATAGGCTCTATCTTCATCACCATGCCGGCACACCCTCCGAAGGGATAGTCGTCGGTACGGTGGTGCTTGTCGGTAGTGTAGTCGCGTATGTTGTGTATCACGATGTCGGCCAACCCTTTCTTCTTGGCACGCGCCATGATTGAGCAGTCAAAGAAGCCTTCGATCATCTCTGGCAATACGGTAAGTATATCGATGCGCATATTCTATCTGTACTTTTAATACTGCAAAGATAGTGCAAACGAACGTAACGAAAGCTTGCTTGCAGGTTACAAAGTGAGTGCAGCCTATCTTCGCTATTCATGTTGCAAAGATACACTTTTTTGTAAGATAAAGAAAAAAGTCCTTCCATCTTTTGCTGAGATAACAAAAAAATAAACCTGAATATAAGGCCATATTAAAATGAAAAAGTCCCTTTTGAAACCTTGACGGGTTCATAAGGGACTTCTCTTTGGACGTTTATGTGACTAAACTTATAGATTGTAGGTCGTCTATACTGATTATCTCTACATTTTGATATGTCTTTCTGTTTTGTACACTTCTTGTTTTAGTCAAACAGGTTGCGGAACTTGCGGAAGATTTTTTCCTTGAGGCTTTCGTTGGGGCGGAAGTTGTCGGACTTCTGGAATTTTTCCATCGCTGCCTTCTCGTCGCGGCTCAGCGTCTCGGGGATGTAGACACTGATGTTGACGAGCAGGTCACCGGTACCGTAGCCGTTGACACTGGGTATACCCTTGCCTCGGAGACGCAGTACCTTACCCGGTTGGGTGCCCGGTTCGATTTTGACGCGCACCTTGCTGTCGATGGTGGGGATATCGGCCGTACCGCCGAGGGTGGCGGTGGGGATATCAAGCAGGAGGTTGTAGATGAGGTCGTTCTCATCGCGGAGCAGCTCGGGATGAGCCTCTTCCTCGATGAGTACGAGGAGGTCGCCCGGAACGCCGTTGTGCTTGCCTGCGTTGCCTTTGCCGTTCATGGAGAGCTGCATGCCCTCGGCTACACCGGCGGGAATCTTCACGGTGACAATCTCCTCGGCATATACGATGCCTTCGCCACTACAGTGCGGACACTTGTTCTTGATGATTTTGCCTTCGCCACCACAACGGGGACATACGGTTTGGGTTTGCATCATGCCGAAGATACTCTGCTGGGTGCGTGTCACCGAACCTGTTCCGTGACAGTCGGGGCAGGTTTCTGTGCCGCTGCTGCCCTCGGCACCTGTTCCGTTGCAGTGTGTGCAGGGCACGTATTTCTTGAGCTTGAGCTTCTTCTCTACACCCTCGGCAATCTCCTTAAGGTTGAGCTTCACCTTGATGCGGAGGTCCGAGCCGCGGAAACGGCGTGTCTGTTGACGGCCACTACCGCCACCAAAACCACCGAAGCCGCCAAAGCCACCACGGCCACCGAAGATGTCGCCAAACATGGAGAAAATGTCATCCATAGACATGCTCTGCCCGTAGCCGCCACCGGCTGCACCGCCCATGCCTGCATGACCGAACTGGTCGTAACGGGCACGCTTGTTCTCGTCGCTCAGCACCTCGTAGGCTTCGGCTGCCTCCTTGAACTTGTCTTCGGCCTCTTTGTCACCCGGATTGCGGTCGGGGTGATATTTGATGGCCATCTTCTTGTATGCTTTCTTTATTTCATCGGCCGAGGCGTTCTTCTCGACGCCAAGCACCTCGTAGTAATCTCTCTTTTCCATCGTGTCTGTGCAAATTGAGAATTGATAATTGAACGTTGGGGTTCGCGATGTGCTCTGCCCAATGGATTAAGTTTCAGTTATCTATTTTCGGGGACTTTGTTTGTTGTACGATTCTTCTGTTTTTAACTTTCAATTCTCATTGTCCTACCGCTACCTTAGCGTGACGTATCACCTTGTCGCCCAATTTGTAGCCAGGTTGTACACAGTCGAGAATCTTGCCCTTGAGCTCTTCTGCTGGAGCAGGGATGAGGGCGATGGCTTCGTGGAAATCGGTATCGAAGTCCTGACCATCGGTCTCGATCTTCTCCAATCCGTTTTGTGTAAGGATGTTTCTGAACTTGTGTACAATGAGCTTGAATCCCTCGATGCAGGCATCGGCATCCATGCCCTTTTCCATATTCTCGAGTGCGCGATCCATGTCGTCCACAACAGGTAGTTCGGCTACCATGACTTTCTCGGCGGCACTCTTGATGAGTTCGGCCTTCTCCTTGATGGTGCGCTTGCGGTAGTTGTCAAACTCGGCGGCCTGGCGCAAGTACTTGTCTTGCAGTTCGGCAATCTTTGCCTCGGCCTCGGCCAGCTGGTTCTTCAACTGGTCAACTTCGCTCAGCGGCTCTTCCTGTTCGGTGAGTTCCTCTACGTTCTCGGGAGTCTCAGTCTCTGATGTCTCTTCGGCTGTGATGTTCAACTCCTCATCGGTCATCTTCTTTTTTTCTTGAGTGCTCATATCTAAATTCATTGTTTACAAATTTACTATTTACTATTTACTATTTGGTCAATTTGCAGTTCCTAAATCTTCAAAATAGCAAATCTCATGTCAACTTGACACATATCTGCCAACAAAAACCTTGCCAATATGTTCTGATACGCCATAAATTGCTCCAGATTATCACTCTTGCTGACAACGGGTGACAATTTGTCGGTGAAGAAATCTCTTTTCGGTCAAGTTCGTTTGATTATTTTTAGCCATTCGTGTTGTATGTTGATGGATAGTCGTGAAATGTCTGGTGCGTTTTCGCTTGTCTTGCACTGATTTCAGCAACTACTATCGTTGGAAATAAGTTGGAAATAAGCTGCTCCTCGGGATAAAAAATAAATCAATTTATTTTGTTCTCCTCTCGGTTTGCTGTATCTTTGCAGAATATTTCATTTTGATAGGAAGAATTTTATAAAAAAGATATAGGCAATATGAATATTTCGTACAATTGGCTTAAAGAATATGTCGATTTTAACCTCTCTCCCGATGAGGTGGCCGCAGCGCTCACCTCGATAGGTTTGGAGACTGGCAGTGTGGAGGAGGTGCAGACAATCAAGGGCGGACTCGAGGGTATCGTCATCGGTGAGGTGCTCACCTGCGAGCCGCATCCCAACTCGGATCACATGCACGTGACCACCGTTAACCTCGGCGAGGGCGACCCCGTACAGATTGTCTGTGGAGCTGCCAATGTGGCTGCCGGCCAGAAGGTGGTGGTGGCTACATTGGGCACGAAGCTGTATGACGGCGACGAGTGCTTCACTATCAAGAAGTCGAAGTTGCGCGGTGTGGAGTCGAACGGTATGATATGTGCCGAGGATGAGATTGGCTTGGGATCAAGCCACGAGGGTATCATAGTGCTGCCTGCCGATGCGGTGCCCGGTACACCTGCCAAGGACTATTATAATATCAAGAGCGACTATGTGCTTGAGGTGGACATCACACCGAACCGTGCTGATGCCTGCTCGCACTATGGTGTGGCTCGCGACCTCTATGCCTACTTGTTGCAGAATGGCTATGAAACCGCACTGCATCGCCCCTCTGTAGAGGCATTCGCCGTAGATAACAATGAGCAGCCTATCACAGTGGAGGTGAAGAATGCGCAGGCTTGCCCGCGCTATGCCGGCGTGAGCATCAAGGGTGTCACCGTGAAGGAGAGCCCCGAATGGCTCAAGGATAAACTCACGACCATCGGTTTGCGTCCCATCAATAACATCGTGGATATTACCAATTATATACTGCATGCTTACGGTCAGCCGCTCCATTGCTTCGATGCCGACAAGGTGAAAGGGGGCAGGGTAGTGGTACAGACCTTGGCCGAGGGTACCCCCTTCGTGACTCTTGACGGTGTGGAGCGCAAACTCTCAGAAAACGATCTGATGATATGCAACGCCGAGGAGCCTATGTGTATTGCCGGTGTCTTTGGCGGCTTGGAGTCGGGCACCACGGAGGAGACAGTGAATATCTTCCTTGAGAGCGCCTACTTTAACCCCACCTCGGTGCGCAAGACAGCCCGCCGTCATGGACTCAATACCGACTCATCGTTCCGCTTTGAACGCGGTATCGACCCTAATGGCACCATCTATGCTCTCAAGCAAGCTGCTATTCTCGTGAAGGAGTTGGCTGGTGGCACCATTTCCATGGAGATCAGCGACAGCTATCCTACACCCATCGAGGACTTCAAGGTGGAGCTTAAGTATGATTTCGTAAATTCACTCATTGGTAAGGAGATTCCTGTTGAGGCGGTGAAGAGTATCGTCACCAGCCTGGAGATGAAGATTGAGAACGAGACTGCTGAAGGACTGATGCTGAGCATTCCTCCCTATCGTGTGGATGTGCAGCGTCCCTGCGATGTGGTAGAAGACATCCTCCGTATCTATGGTTACAACAATGTGGAGATTCCCTCGGCACTGAAGTCGAGCCTCACTACGAAGAATAAGGAAGACCGCTCACACCGTCTGCAACAGGTAGTGGCCGAGCAGCTGGTGGGTTGCGGATTCAATGAGATACTCAACAACTCGCTCACTCGTGCGGCTTACTATGACGGCAATGAAACCTATAAGCCCGAGAACCTGGTAAACTTGATGAACCCGCTGAGTAACGACCTCAACGTGATGCGTCAGACACTCCTCTTCGGTGGCCTCGAGAGCATAGCGCATAATGCCAACCGCAAGAGTGCCGACCTGCGTTTCTTCGAGTATGGCAATTGCTATTATTATAATAAGGAGAAGAAGAACGACGAGAAGGTGCTCGCCTGCTATAGCGAGGACTATCATCTCGGCCTTTGGCTGACGGGTAAGCGCGTGAGTGGTTCATGGGCACATACCGATGAGGATGCTACCGTATATGAGCTCAAAGCATATGTGGAGAATATCTTCGCACGTCTCGGCCTTAATCTCCGCAGTGTGGTGGTAGGTAATCTTACCGATGGTATCTACTCTGCTGCCCTCAGTTATCACGCTCGTGGTGGCAAACTGTTGGCTACCGTAGGTATCGTAAGCAAGAAGTTGACCAAGGCCTTCGACATCGATAATGAGGTGTACTATGCCGACATCAACTGGAAGAACCTGCTCCAGGCTATCAAGTCGGTAAAGGTAAGCTACACCGAACTGTCAAAGTTCCCTGCCGTGAAGCGCGACCTCGCCCTGTTGCTCGACAAGAACGTGCAGTTTGCCGACATCGAGCGCATCGCCTACGAGTGTGAACGCAAGTTGCTCAAGGCCGTTGAACTTTTCGACGTGTACGAAGGCAAGAACCTTGAGCCGGGCAAGAAGAGCTATGCCATCAGCTTCATCCTGCAAGATGAGGAAAAGACCCTCAACGACAAGCAGATTGACAAGATTATGGCCAAGCTCATCGCCTCATACGAGAAGCAGCTGGGAGCGAAGTTGAGATAAAAGAGGAGGCATCTCCCAATCATGCCGCAAGCGGACTCCTTTGTGAAGCTAAAGCTTCAGCTGTCGCAAACGACGCTTTATCTCGCGTCGTCCCGAAGAGGGGCTTTCGGGCATCTCTGAGTTCTCCGAACTCTTTAAGTATTCCGAATCCTCTGAGTCCTCTGAATCCTCCTAAAAAAAGAATATATAATCACTAAATAAAAATAGAACTATGGGAAGAGCGTTTGAATTCCGTAAAGCAAGAAAACTGAAGAGATGGGGCAACATGGCCCGCACATTTACACGTATCGGTAAGCAGATTGCCATTGCCGTGAAGGCAGGCGGTCCTGACCCCGACAACAACGCGGCACTCCGTGCCATCATTGCCACTGCGCGTCACGAGAACATGCCCAAGGACAATATTGAGCGTGCCATCAAGAATGCCTGTGGCAAGGATCAGAAGGATTACAAGGAGATGAACTACGAAGGCTATGGACCTCACGGTGTAGCCATCTATGTGGAGACTCTTACCGACAACACAACACGTACCGTAGCCAATGTACGTAGTGTATTCACCAAGTTTGGTGGTACCCTCGGAACATCAGGATCGCTCGACTTCATCTTCACCCACAAGTCAATGTTCACCTTCGCCAAGAAGGATGATGTGGATATGGACGAACTGATACTCGACCTCATTGACTTCGGTGTAGAAGACGAGTACGACGAGGAGGAGAAGGAAGAGGGTGGCACTGAAATCACCATCTATGGCGATCCTAAATCATTCTCACAGATTCAGAAGCACCTTGAGGAGTGCGGTTTCGAGGTACGCAGTGCCGAGTTCACCCGTATTCCCAACGACCTGAAGGATGTCAACGAGGAGCAGCGTGCTACCATCGACAAGATTGTAGAACGCCTCGAGGAGGATGAGGACGTACAGAACGTATACACCAACATGAAGCCCGAGGAGTAATCACAGGGAATCATTGGTATGATGTATCATTAAAGGTGTCTTGTGTTATTGCAGGGCACCTTTATAGTAATAAATAATGAATGGTGACTATGGACAATGAACAAAGGATAGCACGTGCTGTTGAACTCTTCAAGATGGGTTACAACTGTGCACAATCAGTAGTGGCGGCTTTTGCCGACGAGTATGGGTATACCGAGGAGCAGGCATTGAAGATGTCGGCCTCGTTTGGAGGTGGCATAGGACGTATGCGTGAAACTTGTGGCGCGGCTTGCGGGATGTTTATCTTGGCTGGGTTGGAGACAGGATGTACCGATGCTACCGATCGTCAGGGCAAGGCCGATAACTATGCTTTCGTACAACGACTGGCCGAGGAGTTTAAGCGCGAAAACGGTTCGCTTGTCTGTGCCGAACTGCTCGGATTGCGTGAGAGGAAGCCACAACCGGCTATGCCCGAGGAGCGTACGGATACCTACTATATGAAACGTCCATGTGTCAAAATGGTAGAAACCGCGGCACAGATTTGGGCAAATAGGAAAAAAAGCAATAAAAAATGTAAAAACGAGAAGAAATTTTCCGATAAAAATATGTTGTAAAACATAAAAAATAGTAACTTTGCAGCGGATTTAATACGAATTCGCTCTTGTGAGAGTGATAGATGTTTAACAATTAAAATAAATTAAAGAACTATGTTGACAGAGAAAGCCGGTGAAAATGCAGGTCTGATTTGGAATGCACTTGACGGTAAGGAAGGTTTGACCTTCAAGGAAATTAAGAAGGAAACAAAGCAGAAGAAGGAAGATTTCGTTCTTGGCTTGGGTTGGTTGCTTCGCGAGGGCAAGATTGCTGCCGTTGAGGTAGAGGACGATGTTGTTTACTCACTGAAGTAATCATATTTATATAAGAATTAACATTATCACCCTGGTGGCCTTTGGCTTGCCAGGGTGATTTGTTCTATATATGCCATAATTTATCTAAAATGTTAATCGTGGCATACTAAATAGTCTGATGGCACGTTACATTAGTGTATCATCTTTAAAATATGTGCCTATGAACAATGACTCTACTCTATTCTCTACTTCTGAATTTGTTGCGTTGGTTCGCAAAGCGGTAAAGCAGGAAAAGACACGCCAGCCTAAAGAATCGATTGTGGCGCTCTTGAAGAACTTTGCATACAATTATAGGGCTGATGTAAGTATGCCCGAGGATTTACAGGGATATGTGCTCAGTTGAGACGGTTCATATAATCCACCCAGAGTTAAATAACGTGTTTTTGTTTGCTTAATCCATACTATTTGCCTACTTTTGTCGGTAAATAGCCGTGGAGAGGCCATGATTTTATATGTTTTTTGTAACTATTAATATTGGAGTATGAAGCCGATGATTGCCCCTTCGTTGCTGGCCGCCGATTTCTCGAATTTGGCTCGCGATATTGATATGATTAACCGTAGTGAAGCTGACTGGCTACACTTGGATGTAATGGATGGCGTGTTTGTGCCTAATATCTCATTTGGATTCCCTGTGTTGGAGCACGTGGCACGCCTGTGTAAGAAACCGCTTGATGTGCATTTGATGATTGTACAGCCCGAGAAGTTTATACACGAGGTGAAGGCATTGGGGGCCATGATGATGAATGTGCATTACGAAGCTTGTACGCATCTGAATAGGGTAATCTATGAGATACATGAGGCTGGAATGAAGGCGGGTGTGACGCTCAATCCCTCAACTCCAGTGAGTATGCTCGTCGATGTGATACGCGATGTGGATATGGTATTGCTGATGACGGTGAACCCTGGATTTGGTGGGCAGAAGTTCATAGAGCATTCTATCGATAAGGTACGTCAACTACGAAAACTCATTGACGATACAGGTTCGCAAGCTCTCATCGAAGTGGATGGCGGAGTCAATATGGATACTGGCCATCGCCTGGTGGATGCAGGTGCCGATGTGCTGGTTGCCGGTAGTGCCGTGTTTAAGGCTCCAGATCAGCTTGCAATGATACACGAGTTGAAGAATTTGTAATCTTTCCTCAATCATAGTATAGCCGTGGCAATAGGTGACTCCATACAGCGATATCCTTTGCTGCGGCTTTTTGTTCCCTATGCTTGCGGCATCGCCTTGGGCGATACGTTGTATTCGGTGGGGATGTTTGCACTCACGAGTGTTGCTATAGCGGTTAGCTTGATGCTTGTGGGTGCAATGTTGTGTGTGTACGGGTCGCGTCATGCAACTTGGCGTATGGTATATGGTATACTGGCCTCGGGGGTGTTCTTGTTGCTGGGGGTGGGGTGCTATTCGTTGTCGCGTGATAATATCTCGTATGGGTGGCCTTCTGAAGAGCATGTGTATGAGGCTCGTGTGGTAGACTCTCCCCGTAAACGCGCCCGAAGTACGCTATGTATGATGCAAGTGGGTGCAATGGCTGATTCTGCCGGATGGACTTCCGTGCAGCGTAAGGTATTTGTATATATGGAGTCTACGGAGGCTGTCGATTCGTTGCTTCCTGGTGATGTGGTGTGCTTTAGAGGTAAGGTGCGTAAACCGCAAAACTTTACCGACGACCTTGACTTCGACTATGCGCGCTATGTAACTATGCAAGGCGTGTCGGGTACCGTATATCTGCCATCTTCGCAATGGAAGAGAGTAGGGGAGGGACACCTTACTCTTCGGGAACGCTTATTGCGATTTCGCCTATATTTACAGGAGCATTATATGCATTCTACATTTAGTGATGATGCATTGGGAGTGCTGGCGGCACTGACCTTAGGCGACAAACGCTTGCTCAGCGAAGAAACCCGTGCTGCCTATAGCGATGCAGGGGCGGCTCATGTCTTGGCCTTGTCTGGACTGCATGTCGGTGTCATCTATGCCATGTTGGCTTTTATGATAAGTGGTGTGGTGCGGCAACGGGGTATGCGCTGGTTGCGTGAGTTGCTCATTATCGGGGTATTGTGGACTTTTGCGCTTATGGTTGGCATGTCGGCATCGGTGGTGCGTGCTGTCTTTATGTGTACGCTCTATATTCTGGCTCGATGGATCAGTCGTGACAGTTCATCCATCAGCGTGTTGTCTCTGGCTGCTTTTGTGATGCTTCTTGCACATCCCCTTTATCTGTTCGATGTTAGTTTCCAACTCTCTTTTATGGCGATGGCCGCTATACTTTGGCTTGAGCCTTATGTTGAGACATTCTTGCATAACAAGCGATTGCCATGGCTGCTGGCATATCCTATAGGAATCATTGGCATGTCTTTGGTGGCTCAGTTGGGAACCTTCCCTTTGGCATTGTATCATTTTGGTACCTTCCCCACCTGTTTTCTGCTCACTAATCTTGTGGTGATACCCTATCTGAATATCGTGCTGTTGCTTACCGTAGCGTGGTGGACACTGGTGTTGTTGGGGGTGCCTCTGTCGAACCAGCTCGGACAGTTGCTGCAACATCTCACTCAGTGGATGAACGACTGTTTGGCTTATATAGGGCAATGGCCTCATGCCGTACTGCACATTACGGAATATAGTGCTATGGCTACCATGTTTACCTATCTGCTGATATTCTTCCTCGCCCTGTACCTCACGAAGAAGTGGCCGCGTGGCTTGGTGTTGGCTTTGGTCTCATTGCTGGGTTTGCTGGTTACCTATTTGTTTTGATGTGGGAGCTTATTGTCTCATGTAACCTCGTATCTATTTTTCTGCATCTGTTTTTTGTGGAGCAAACTTTTTTCCTTATTTTTGCACTTTCATATAAACAAAGCATGGTGGCCACTACGGCAAGTGTGACACTGCCTTTGTGAATTGAGTAACAAAGAATGGATAGATGTATAGTTAAATCGGGTATATGTATATGGGTAGCGCTATTATTATGCCTGTTTAATATAAGGATTGAGGGTAGTGCCAATACGATACTTGCTCCCTATACTAATTCATCTGCTATCCAGAATGCCATACCGGCAACTGGCCAATATGCCCAATACTGCGAACATGCATCAGTATTGGAGATCCCTACTGACAATATACTTGAAGCTAAGCGGGCAAGTAATCGTCTTGCTACCCCGGCTACAACAATAATGCTGCACGGTGCAAGGCGTACTGTGTCGATTATAGATGCCCTACAACGCATAGTGCGTTCCCAAAGCACGGCACAGAGCGAACAAAGCAACTGCATATTGTATCAAAGCTATACTGTAGTGCAAGCAATCTCATCGAAACGCTTTCACACAGGCTACTACATCTATAACCGTTGTCAAATGCGGTGTTAGCAGAGTTTCCATTACTTAATCATTCCTCATATCGGACTCGGTTATGAGAATAGTATGTAACCTTAGTATACTATAAGCATATAGGTGTTATACAACCTTTATGCTTCATTCTGTAAATCTCAACAACAAACGAAAAAGTAAAAAAGTATGGAAAACTCACTTAACGAAATGGACGGCAATGTTTCAACTGCTTACCCATCATCCATTATAGAATCCAAATCCGCTATCAATCCCCAGTCATTGCTTTGGACCCTGATTGCCGTTGTCCTGTTTGTCATCTATAGTCAGCAGGAAGATAAAGAAACCACCTTGGGGATGATACAGATAGCTTTGGTGCTGGTATGCGCCATAATGGCTGCTACAAAGATGCTTATTGGCAATAAGAAACTCATCTACCAGCCTACGGGCTGCATTGTAGATAAACAGAGTTATTATTTCAACAACACTCTCTACAACGATATCCTTCAATGTCTTAAGGAAGGAAATATTGCACGAATCAAAGCACTCAAGAACGATAGTGCAGGTGGCTTGATGGTCGAACTGCTTGAATCAAGAGATAAGTCATTCGCTGCTGCCCGACTGCTCAAGTATGAGCCCCACGGATATGAGGCTAAGACCAATTGGGTGGAAATGAACTGAACCGCACGACAACACAACGCAACTATGCACCATAAACTATGAATCATTTTAATCAACAATAAAGAAAAAGGACTATGAGTTATCTGTTATTGTTAGTAAGCCTTGCTATGCTTGTGATAGGAGCCAACTGGCTGGTCGATGGTTCGGCCGCCATAGCACGTCGCTATCACTTGTCAGAATATCTAATCGGAGCCACTATCGTAGGTATGGGTACCAGTACTCCCGAATTGGTCGTGAGCACCATCTCGGCCATCGGTGGCCACGAGGACATTGCCATTGGTAATGTGGTGGGAAGCAATATCTTCAATGTGTTCCTCATATTGGGTCTCACCGCGCTGATGATGCCTATCAAGTATACAAGAGAAAACATCCGTCGCGATATCCCGCTCAATGTAGGCGTGTCAATCATCGTTGTCGCGATGTGTGCCATGGGTATTGTATGGCGTGGCGAGTATGGCTTAGGGCGTGTTGATGGTCTGATATTGCTCGTAATCTTTGCCGCCTACCTCTGGAGTACTATGAGAAGCGAGAAGAAACAGCAACTGGCCAAGCAGAATGGCGAGCAATTGCCCGATGGCGACCAAACGGCACCGGTAGAGACTGGACGTTACAAGTCCATGTTCGTATGTGTGCTGGCTATCGTCTTCGGTTTGGGAGGTCTCGTCCTCGGCAGCGACATGTTTGTAGATTCAGCTTCGGCCATAGCGCAAGACTTGGGCGTGTCGGAAGCTATCATCGGACTTACCATCGTTGCGGGTGGAACCTCGCTGCCTGAATTGGTGTCGTCAGTGATTGCTGTCACCAAGAACAAGGGACAGATGGCCTTGGGCAATATCGTCGGTTCCAACCTTTTCAACCTTTTGCTCATACTTGGTGTAAGTTCTACGATACAACCGCTCACAATGGGCGACATCACTTTCATCGATTGGGGAGTAATGATATTCTCGGCTCTCGCGCTGATGGCAGCAGCCGTTACGTTCAGACGGAATCAGCTCGACCGTGCCGATGCCACCGCATTCCTTCTTATATATGCTGGCTATCTGACATGGCTCATCGCCTGCTTATAAATAAAGACCAATTGGCATCTTTCTGAGGAGACCGACCGGGAACACTTCCTGGTCGGTCTCTTTTTATAGATACATCCCGTGCTCCCAATGGATCGGAAACTATAAAACCAGCCACTTTATAGCTGTGGAAACATCTGTATACGAATGTTTAGGGCTTTTGTCATTATTTGCAGAAAAGATGCATATTTCTTGTCTCTCTGAGAATTAATCCTTATGTTTGCAATGCAAAGAAGAAACTATCTGTTCGCGCCAACCGACGCTAAAGGATTTTGTAATAATAATAAACCTATGAGAAGACTGACACTATTACTCGCTGCGGTGCTGATGTTAGGAGCCTGTGGCAACAAGAAAGAAAAGGCTACGGTCGTAGCCGAGGAGTTCACCAAACAGGAGATACGTAAGGCACGCGGTTTTCGTACCGGTATTCCGCTCGACTCGATTCGCTTGAGCGATCCCTGTATTATGGCCGACAAGGCTACACAAACGTATTATATGACAGGTACGGGCGGCCGCATGTGGAAGAGCCGTGACCTTGCCCGTTGGGAAGGCCCCTATCACATAGCACTCACAGACAGCACTTCGTGGATGGGACCACGTCCGCAGATTTGGGCTGCTGAGTTCCACCGGTACAAGGATAAGTACTACTACTTTGCCACCTTTACCAACAATGCCGTCAAGATTGACACTGTAGCGGGCAACGTCATCCCTCGTCGGGCGAGCCACATTCTGGTGAGCGATACGCCCGAAGGCCCCTATCGCCCGATGGCCGACTCCATCTACCTACCGGCCGATATGCCTACCCTGGATGGAACCTTTTGGATAGACACCGATGGTAAACCATATATGGTATATTGCGGTGAGTGGTTGCAAAATCTCAACGGCACCATGGAGAAGATAGAGCTGAAGCCTGATCTCAGCGGCCCGATAGGTACTGGCAAGGTGCTCTTCCGTGCCAGCGACTCGCCTTGGAGCCGCGAGAAGATTGACGGGCAGATTGTTCCCAATCGCGTGACCGATGGCCCTTGGCTCTTCCGTACTGGTTCCGGCCGCCTTGGCATGATATGGACAAGCTGGATATACGATGTGTATACCCAGGGAGTAGCCTATTCGCTAAGCGGTACGCTCGATGGACCGTGGGTACAGGAGCCCGAGCCCATCACACCTCCCAACTTCGGTCACGGTATGCTCTTCCAAGACTTGAACGGACAATGGCTGATGTCCGTACATAGCCACCGCGATGTGGGGCACTATATCCGCATCCCGCATTTGTTCAAGGTTGATCTCTCGGGCGACAAGCTTGTGGTGGGCGATCGGTATATCCCGTAGAAGATATTCGATACTTTACCACATACTATTGTTGCATATTTTATGCATATTTCAAGAATTATCCGTAACTTCGCGCTCTGATTTTTGAGAAGATCAACGTATAACATAAAATTTATAGACAACATGACACAACAAATTCAACAAACACTGCGCGACTCTAAGGCTGCCCGCTGGGCTGCCCTTGTGATCGTATCGTTCACAATGATGTGGGGATATTTCCTCACCGACGCCATGTCGCCCCTGATGACCATGCTCGAGGTAGAGATGCACTGGTCAAGTTCTGATTTCGGTATCTTCAACTGGGCCTACTGCTGGTTCAACGTATTCCTCTTCATGCTCATCTTCGGTGGCATGATTCTCGACAAACTGGGCGTACGCATCACCGGTGTGGCCTCCTGTGCACTGATGGTTATTGGTGCCTTCATCAAGTACTACTCCGTAGAGTTCATCTCGCCGGGGCCTGAGGCTGGCTACATCTTCGGCATCCGCACCCAGGTACTTGTGGCAAGCCTCGGATATGCCATTTTTGCTGTGGGTACAGAGAACTGCGGTATCACGGTGACAAAGGTCATTGCCAAGTGGTTCAAGGGTAAGGAGATGGCGCTCGCCATGGGTACTCAGGTCGCTGTAGCCCGTTTGGGTACGGCATTGGCCATGATCGTGAGTCCGCTCATCGTGAAGCATTTCAGCATGTCGGCTCCGCTGCTCTTTGCATTGGTGCTTATCGGTATCGGACTGCTCGCCTACTGTGTATTTTGCGTGATGGATGCCAAGCTCGACAAGCAGATCACTGCCGAGCAGGGCGAAGACGACACCTTCCACATCTCAGACCTCAAGGAGATCGTCACCAACAAGGGCTTTTGGCTCATTGCCCTGCTGTGCCTGATGTTCTACTCGGCCGTGTTCCCCTTCATGAAGTATGCCACTTCGCTGATGGAGAACAAGTATGGCATGGCCAATGAGTGGGCCGGCTGGATTCCTGCCCTCATCCCTATGGGCAACCTCATCATGACTCCTCTCTTCGGCGGCATCTACGACCGCAAGGGCAAGGGAGCCACCATCATGATTATCGGTTCGGCCATGCTCATCCTCGTGCATGTGCTCTTCGCTCTCCCCGTGCTCAACTACTGGTGGTTTGCGGCCTTCATCGCTATCGTGCTGGGTGTAGCCTTCTCGCTTGTGCCCTCAGCTATGTGGCCCTCGGTGCCCAAGATTATCCCTGAGAAGTTGCTCGGTTCGGCCTATGCCCTCATCTTCTGGGTGCAGAACATCGGTCTCGGTTTCGTGCCCCTGCTCATCGGCTGGCTGCTCAATGAGTACTGCATCACAGGCGAGCGCATTGTAGACGGACAGGCCTTCATCCAGTATGACTATACCTTGCCGATGTGCGTGTTCGCTTGCTTCGGTATCATCGCCCTGCTGCTCGCCTTCGCCCTCAAGAAGGAGGACAAACGCAAGGGCTACGGATTGGAACAGCCCAACATCAAGTAATCAGTTCCTTTAAGGATTTTTCATACGGCTTCATCGCAATGTTTTAGTGCATTGTGGTGAAGCCGTTTGGCTTTTCTCGTCCCATAATTAAGGAATATAGTGCGTCTTTTCGTGCTGTATCGTAGAAACTATGTTGTAAAACATAAAAACGAATTGCTGTTTTCTTTGTGTGTCCGATGAATATTTATTACTTTCGCACCGTTTCTCGTAATAGAGTACAAGGAACTATGTAGTTTTAACTAATAAATACAATACTATGAAGGTTTATAAAACTAACGAAATCAAGAACATTGCCCTTCTTGGCAATGACGGCTCAGGTAAAACCACCCTCACAGAAGCGCTGCTCTATGAGAGTGGAGTTATAAAACGCCGTGGTAGAATCACACAAAAGAACACCGTCAGCGACTACTTCCCCGTAGAGCAGGAGTATGGCTACTCGGTATTCTCCACCGTATTCAGCTGTGAGTGGAACAACAAGAAACTCAATATCATCGATTGCCCGGGTAGTGACGACTTTGTAGGAGCAGCTACATCGGCCATTACAGTGACCGACACCACCATCCTTCTGCTCAATGGCCAGTATGGCTCTGAGGTGGGCACACAGACACACTTCCGCTACACCGAGCAGCTGGGCAAGCCCGTCATCTTCCTCGTGAACCAACTTGACAATGAGAAGTGCGACTACGACAACATCGTGGAGCAGCTCAAGAGCATCTATGGCCCCAAGGTGGTGCCCGTGCAATATCCTATCCAGACAGGTCCCGACTTCCATGAACTCATCGACGTACTCCTGATGAAGAAGTACTCTTGGAAGCCCGAAGGTGGTGCTCCCATCATCGAGGATATCCCCGCTTCAGAGATGGAGAAGGCCAAGGAGTGGCACAAGGCGCTCGTGGAGGCTGCTGCCGAGCACGATGAGGGCTTGATGGAGAAGTTCTTCGAGACCGAGTCGCTCACCGAGGACGAGATGCGCGAAGGTATCCGTAAGGGTATGGTAAGCCGCGGTATCTTCCCCGTATTCTGCGTATGTGCAGGCAAGGACATGGGCGTTCGTCGTCTGATGGAGTTCCTCGGCAACGTGGTTCCCTTCGTAGACGAGATGCCTGCTGTGGTAAACACCAAGGGTGAAGAGGTGAAGCCCGACCCCAATGGTCCCACATCGCTATATTTCTTCAAGACAGCCGTAGAGCCCCATATCGGTGGTGTGCAATACTTCAAGGTACTCAGCGGTAAGGTGCGCGAGGGCGACGATCTCACCAATGCCGACCGCGGCTCTAAGGAGCGCATGGCCCAGCTCTTCTGCTGTGCCGGTGCCAACCGCTTCCCCGTAGAGGAGCTTGTTGCCGGTGACATAGGTTGTACCGTCAAGCTCAAGGACGTGAAGACAGGCAACACCTTGAATGGCAAGGATTGCGACTGGCAGTTCGACTTCATCAAGTATCCCAATGCCAAGTACTCACGCGCTATCCGTCCCGAGAACGAGGCCGATATGGAGAAGATGATGAGCATCCTCAACCGTATGCGCGAGGAAGACCCCACATGGGTGGTTGAGCAGTCAAAGGAGTTGCGCCAAACCATCGTGCATGGCCAGGGCGAGTTCCACTTGCGCACTCTGAAATGGCGTTTCGAGAACAACGAGAAGCTCCCCATCCGCTTCGAGGAGACACGCATACCTTATCGCGAGACTATCACCAAGGCTGCCCGTGCCGACTACCGTCACAAGAAGCAGTCGGGTGGTGCAGGCCAGTTTGGTGAAGTACACCTCATCGTTGAGCCCTACTACGAGGGTATGCCTATGCCCGACGTATACCGCTTCGGCAATCAGGAGTTCAAGATCAATGTGAAGGGTCAGGAAGAGTACACCTTGGAGTGGGGCGGCAAGCTCGTCTTCATCAACTCCATCGTAGGTGGTAGCATCGACGCACGCTTCATGCCCGCTATCCTCAAGGGTATCATGGGTCGTCTGGAGCAGGGTCCGCTCACCGGTTCTTATGCCCGCGACGTGCGCGTCATCGTTTACGACGGCAAGATGCACCCGGTAGACTCCAATGAAATCTCCTTCATGCTTGCTGGCCGCAACGCCTTCAGCGAGGCCTTCAAGAATGCAGGTCCGAAGATTCTCGAACCCATCTACGATGTAGAGGTTCTCGTTCCGTCAGACAAGATGGGCGACGTGATGGGCGACCTCCAGGGACGTCGCGGTATGATTATGGGTATGAGCAGCGAGAAGGGCTATGAGAAGCTCGAAGCCAAGGTGCCCTTGAAGGAGATGTCATCATACTCCACCGCACTCAGCTCACTCACCGGTGGCCGTGCATCGTTCAATATGAAGTTCTCAAGCTACGAGCTCGTGCCTATGGACGTACAGGACAAGCTGGTTAAGGAGTTCGAAGCTAAGCAGCAGGCCGAAGACTAAAGCCGCAATCTATAACAATAAAGTAAATATCCATCCTTCTTGCGAGGATGGATATTTTTTTTCTTATAGCTGGGATGGCAATGCAGTGGCGTAACCCGGTTACGGTTACGGAACATTGGTTGATAGAACCTGTCTATGATTCTTTTGCCTTTTCTCCTTTGGCTTCTCGGCAATCACAGATGCTGATACTCGCAGGTGACTAATCGTTAAAGTCTACAAATCTCCAACAACCGTCATGTCGCGCCAGTGCTGCGCATTGCGGTATTTATCTATCGAAGCAGCGGGAACGTGTAGGGTGATATCCTTGTGGTTTACTATTCTTGGTATGTCTTGCGGTTCGGGCGAATGGTTGTAGATGTGCTTCAGGCTGTTGCAATAGAAGAATGCATATTCGCCTATTGTTGTGAGACCGGCAGGGAGGGTTATCTCCTTCAACTTATAGCATTTCCAGAACACCCCTCGGCTTATTGTCTTAAGCGTTGATGGCAGTGTTATCGACTCCAGAGCCCTGCAGCCGCCAAAGGCATCGACTCCCAATGACTCCACTCCTTCAGGAATGGTGATTTCTTTCAGGTGCAGGTTGTCGACGAATGTGGCGTTCCCGATACTGCGCAGGCTTCGGGGGAGCTTCACGCTTCTCAGTCCTGTGTTGCGGAAGCAGTGGTTGCTCAGTGCCGCTACTCCTTCGGGGATAGTGGCGTAGACCAGTGATGTGTCGCCATGGAAGGCCCAGTCGCCAATCTCCCGCAGTGTCGGGGGGAAGCTTACGCTGGCTACATCGGGATACCCGCTGAAAGCCGCTTCGGCAATCTTTGTCACTTGATATACTTTACCGCGTATTTCTACGTCTCTGCTCAGATAGATGCTGATGTCGCCCGTCTCGTTGTCCTTTGCCAGCTTGCGTTGCCTTCCTATGGCCATGCAGGTAGCGCTGTCTTCTGAGGTGATTGTATAGTACAGGCCTCCCACCTCGGCATCCTTTTCCACGTACATCATCAGCTGCCTGTGGCCTTCGGTCCCTTCAAACTGTTTCCAGCCCCATACGGCAGCTATGATTGTGGCGATACAGCCCAAAGCCACCATTGTCTTTATGGTTCTGTTTTTTCGGTTCAGCGAACGGTTCATCTCTTTGACGCTTTCAAACCGCTCCAGCTTCTGCTCTTTCAAGCATTGTTGCATGATGCGCTCAAGACGGTGCGAATACTTCACTTTTGCTTGCTCCCTTATATATAGCATTAGCTTTCCTACGGCATAGATGTCTGTGCGGGCATCCACTTCATCCATCCTTCCTTCGGCAAGTTCGGGTGCTGCGAACCCCAGTGTGCGGCCTGCCGTATGGCTATATCCGTCGGCGAAGCTGAAACCGAGGTCTACAATCTTCACCTCGTTCGACACTTGAGTAATCATCACATTATCGGGCTTCAAGTCGAGGTAGACTACGTTGTGGGTGTGCAGTGCTTCAAGTCCATCGAGCAATTGCCTAACCAATCGTACCACGTGCTTCTCGTTGGCAAACCATTCTGGCTCATGTTTAATCTTCTCCTCCAGTGTCTGTCCGTTAACATGTTCCATCAGCAGGTACAGTCCTTCGGCATTCTCGCCTATGCTTTCATAGTGTAGGATATGTCGGTTGCTGATGCGTCGTCCCGTCTCGTATTCCTTATAGAATGCGGCACGGTAGCGCAGCTCACTGGCATATTCGGGGCGCAATTGCTTCATGAAGTACTGCTTTCCCTCAACTCGCACCACGTATGATAGTGATGTGGCTCCTATGGAACCTGCGGGTTCCTGGAACTCGATGTTATCGACAAGTCCTGAAATGTCCATGTTCACTCCCTCCTTACAATAATCTGTATTTCACACCACCAACCTTGCCGCATACATAGTTCACCGGTTGGCCGCCTTTATGCACCAGGCATTGTAGGAAGAGTGGTTCTCCTTCAATAATCTGCCCTACGTGGAAGGTGTCACCCACGGATAGTTTGCTATTTTCCGACGTTACCACCGTAAACATATCGTCCCCCTCGAAGCGCACCGTAACCACACGGTCGGGATGCCACATCAGTTCCACTATACAGCCAGTATTCAAAGAGTCGACGTAGATGTGATCGTTGAGCACAAAGTCGCTCTCGGCCACGCCTCCTGCACTCGATTCTTGTACGAAGGAATCCCAATCAGTGTAACCGACAAACTGTGCCAGGATATTGAGTGTAGACATGCGTGGTTTACTTTCGCCCGATTCTACATATCCCCACAGGCGTTTCAGTGTGGAGGGGCTAACTTGCATCTTCGTGCTGTCAAATATACGTGTCGACAGGTAATCAAAGTCGCGCGGCGTACGTATCGTTCGTCCCACGCGTTTTTCTATACGCTCACACAATATCTTGTGCATCTGTTCCATGATGTTCCTTCTTGTTTTTCGATTGGCTGCAAAATTATAAAAAATATATTCTTCTATACATTCCTTGCTGATAAATATTGGTTGATGCGAGTGAAATGAACCAAAATGAACCAAAGCAGGCCAGTACAGGAACCGTTTCTACCAGTAAGATACCATATAATGGCCTACACGTCATCTACCTGCCACCGTCCGCCAAAGGTGTTCGACTCTCTATAAATATTGTTAGGCGAACATTGGCAGATCAAGAACGGAAACCACATTTTATGCTCCATAATACCGCCAAAGCGCAAAAGAACCAATTTGAACCAAGTAGATGCAGATAAAAAAGACTAAACTTGCAAAAAAACAACAAGAATTCATTAACGGTGTCTACACGATAATGTATGACACAAAATATTTTACGTATGAAGAACAGACTTCTAATCTTATTTGGCGGAGCATTGCTCTTCTCGCGCTCGCCCAGTGTAGAAAAACCTAATGCCGTGTATCAGGACTTGGAAAAGCAGCTTCAAGAACTGAAGGAAAAGAGTCACGCGGCAGAACATGAAGGCCAACAAATTCATGATGAAATCAGAAAACTCAATAATCTGATTGGGGTCAAAGAAAAGAAGGTGAGTTGACAAATTCTCTTTTCACATACTAAAAAGTATATCTAAATCAAACGAATTTCTGAAAAACTATAAAACAAAAAATTATGACTAAGAAAACGACAATTACAGCACTAATAGTGCTAATCACATCAGTAATGCATTGTTACGCTGAATCAACAGATTTTTATTGGGGACGTAAGAACTTGGAATGGGGAGATCATTCGGCAGCGTTTGAGTATTTTAAGGTTGGAGCGGAACGAAATGGCTATGAAGACTGTAAGTTTGCCTTAGCTGATATGTACCTTTTAGGTTGGGGTACTCCTAAAAATGTGGAAAAAGCATTTTACTGGTTCATAGAGTGTGGTAAAATGACATGTGTAATAGATTTCTACTTGGGCGAGAACTTCAATATGGAGAATCGTCGTAACGCCAGTAGCTTAGGCGTTACTTATGGTCCCACATGGAAAGCTCCTCGATACTCCAGTGCTTTTACCAATATTCCTAAAGCACAACAACTGTTAGAGAAAATGACATGTCGAGATTTTGGAATCCAACCCAACAAGACCAAAGCCATAGAGTACATTAAATTGTTTTATTCAAAGTATGGTCATTTCGGAGGTTCTGTTGGAGGATATGAAGATATTGTAATTGACTATATTAAGAAGAATAAGGATTACAAGTTAGTGGACTTCTTTACTAAAAACGAGAAGGTTGAAAAGATTCTTCAACAAGGAGGCTTTTTAATAGAGACAAAAGATTCTTTATCATATCGTAAATTGCCTCAAAAAGCAACGGAACAACAGTTATTGGATTTTATAAATAACACGGCTCTTTCGGAACGGTGGGCACAGAAAGCATACAATAAAGTTTGCGATATCCAATGGGATAAAATTAAAGACAAGAATGATTGCAAATTGTTTGAGGACTTCTTGAGTAAAGAAAGGTATTCTAATATGATTGCAAGAACAAGGTGGATAGACAATGGCCGAAGTTTGTATTTGGACAATCCATATGCAGCAGAAGCTACCAATAGAATTCAGAAAATTACTGCAACAACTATCGCAGAAGTGTCCGAAAAAGTCAATGAAAGCATTTCACGGAAAATGTACGATGTTGCTAAGACACATGTCAAAACTACAGCACAGAAAGTCGGTTACGTTGATGCATTGAAAGCCCTATCTGCAGATATTGACTATGCAGAGCTTCAAGATAAGAAAGCTGATGGCTCAATAAATGAGAAAGATTACGGCCAGTTCTTGATAAACCATAAAAACAGCAAATATGCAGAAACAGTCAGCAATGACCTGACTGTTTATAATGACAGTATTACAAATGAGGTTGCTTTACATGCTACAAAAAGTTGGAGTGCACAGACCCCTGTTGCGGATATGGACTCAACAATAAGAATGGCAACAAGAGACAGATACAAAAACCAAATACTTGAAGCATACCAAGAAACTGCACTCTTAAAAGCTGCAAACTTCAATAAAGATATGGAAGTTGAAGAGATGCGCTCAGTAACCTTAATGAAACATCTGACTGATAATACACGTGCTAAAGTAGAATCAGCATATGAAAAGGCCATGAAAAAGAAACTGCAAGTGCCTTTCGTCCGCTTGGGAATTCAAGGTGAAGCTGCAATTTGTGATGACTATAGTATCAATTGGGGTATTGGCGCAGGTATGATAATGGGACGATGCCATCATCTGATAAATCTGTATGTAGGAGCTGGATATCATAGCGTATCTAATAGCAACGACAACAGCAATGAGAATGAGAGTATTATTGACATGAATAATCCTGTTGATCCCAACACCGCTTATATCTCATATAGAAAGATCTCAATACCTGCAGAAGTGCGCATAAACCTTGTTCGCTCATATACAAGCAGTATCTATATAGGAGTAGGAGGTATATATAACCATATATTAGGCGGAAGTATCAATCCCATAGAAGGAGACGCTATAACATTGAGCGATGGATTGAACCCTAATCATCTTACAGGTAGAGTTTCAGCAGGCTTTGGAGGTGAACATTTAGACTTCTCGTTGTTTGTCAATTACGATTTATCATCACCATATAATAAGGATGCTACTACAGATAGGTTGAACCAATATACAGGTGCAGTTCCTGAACAATTAAAGAATAAATTCTCAGTAGGACTCAAAGCTATATATTTCTTCTAACAATACGTAAGTATAATCTAAAAATAAAAACAGACAGCCCGCCATTGACGAAATCCACGTTAAAGGCGGGCCTCTTATCAAATAAGTTTATACGTAAACTTACGCTTCGGCTTATCGTAACTTAAGACTGGCACCTGCCTTAACTTACGCCTCGTAATTGCCTCAAAGCCTACGGGAGCCATTCTATATTTGTACCTCGATAAAAGTAATATTCCAAGACTTGGAATATATATTGCCAGACTTGAAATGAATATTGCCAGTCTTGGAATATAGAACATCTGGCGCAAAGTGTAAAAGTTCTCTGTCCTAAAACATGAAAATAATCAGGCATTCTTCATTTGCAATTCAGAATTATATTGTACCTTTAGTCTGCTGGGCAAACAGAAAGGCTGCGCCTCAGAAAAATGCAAGTAAACTTGCTTTTTCGTTCGGTTTGCACTAATTTTGCTGCATCTTCGCGCCTATACCTTGATTCACTTTTACGGATTAAGGTGGCAGGGTGGGGATGACATAATGGGAAAGGCGTTTACTTGGCGCTTTGGTTCTGACAGTATTGAATCTCGCAAATTCTTAATGTTCGTCAAAGACAAAGCAACGGTGAATGTCTCATGGGTATGTTTTTCTTCCCCTTTGTTAAATATAATGGAGGTAGTGTATATGCATATCGGCGTGAGGCTTCGCGTTGCTCGTTTCGACGAACAGGGCAATGAGAGAGCCTAGTAGTGTGAAGCGGGCAACAGGTGTATGGCTTCACGCTTGAACCGAAATACAAAACATACTAGACTGGTAATCAGTAGGACACTAACGGAAACCTTATGAATTGATACCATAAAGTTCCCGTTGTTTTTATTTTCCCAAGGTTGATGTTTTATAGAGATGTGTGCGATTCTTGGTCGGTAAGTTGAAAAATTATTTAGTTACCGATAAAGAATCGAGAGATTTTGCTTACCTTTGCATAAACTTAAATGATTGCGATATGAGCGATATTATCATCGGAAGAAAGGCAGAGCAGGAAATTCTGCGTCAACGTATTGAATCAAAATCTCCGGAACTTATTGCTATTTATGGCAGACGTCGTATCGGTAAGACCTATCTGGTAAGACAATATTTCAAAGACACTTTCAGTTTCTATTCTACAGGTATTTATCAGGGTACGAAGAAAGAGCAACTTAGAGAGTTCACTCGTCAGTTAGAACATTATTCCGGTCGTAAATGGAAAGTAGCAAAGGACTGGTTTGATGCATTTGCCCAGTTACGTGAGTATCTTGAATCCATAGATGGAGATAGTCCCATTGTTGTATTTCTTGATGAATTACCTTGGATGGATACTCAAAAGAGCCGATTCATTAAAGCCTTTGAATATTTTTGGAACTCTTGGGGTGCCACTAACAATCGCTTGAAACTTATCGTTTGTGGTAGTGCAACTACTTGGATGCGAGAGAATGTGCTTTCAGATAAAGGTGGATTATATAACAGAACCACACGGAGTATCTATCTTGCTCCATTTTCGCTATATGAGACAGAGCTATACCTAATATCACGAGGTATAAATTGGAATCGCTACCAGATTGCAGAATGTTATATGATACTTGGTGGTACACCTTTATACCTTCAAATGCTTGAACAAGACAAGAGTCTAACTCAAAATGTGGATAATCTTTTCTTTGTACAAAATGCTCCACTTTCACGAGAATATAACTTTCTATTCCGTTCGCTCTTCAACGAAGCTACATTGCATAAACAAATTATCGAAGTGTTAGCAAGCAAGGCTTCAGGATTGACTCGAACGGAAATTATAGCGGCTACTAAAATTGAAGATGGTGGAGCCTTGACAAAAGCACTTCGCAACCTTTGTGATTGTGACTTTATACGTCAGTACACAGCTTTCGGAAAAAGTGAAAGAGGTACCATATTCCAATTGACCGATTTGTTCACATTGTTCCATCTACGCTATGTCAAGGGCTACCGTGGCCAGGATGAGAACCATTGGCAGAACATGATAGACTCTCCATCCCGTAGAGCGTGGAGTGGTTATTCATTCGAGCAGTTAAGCCTACACCATATCCGGCAGATTAAGCAAAAGTTAGGAATTAGTGGAGTACAAAGTGATATATGTGGTTGGAAAGGTGATGGAGCACAAATAGATTTACTCATTGACCGCAGAGACCAAACTATTAACCTATGTGAAATGAAATTCTCACAGGGCGAGTTTGAAATCACTAAGCAGTATGATGAACGCCTCCGTGAACGAGCTGAAATTTTCCGTTCAGCGACCAAAACACGCAAAGCAATACATCAAACATTCGTAACCACCTACGGCTTAAAAAAGAACATGTACAGCGGAACTGTACAAAGCGAAGTGGTTATTGATGACTTATTTGCCGAGTAGCACCTTGGAAATTCCGTCACGGCGGATATGCCTTATCCGCCGTTAACGAGTATCAGGGTCTATGACCCGCAATAGTTTCAAGGGGGGCAGAGACCCCTACCTCAGCACCCTCGAATATTGGATTATCCGAGGGGACGAAAGCTCACAGCTCATAGCTCACAGCTCACTACTCATAGCTCACAGCTCACAGCTCATAGCTCACAGCTCACTACTCATAGCTCATAGCTCAAAGCTCATAGCTCACTACTCATAGCTCAAAGCCCGAACATTTGCGGGGAATCGTTGTTTGGGGATGTATGAAGATGAGGTTTCTTGTATGCCTGACGGCTGCTGCGGTGACCTGTCCCCTTTGGTCCCAGCACATAGTGCTCAGCTTCTCTGAAGCCGAGGCTCGCATGCTTGCATCGAACGAGGCTCTGAAGGTGGCCGAGACGGGTGTCTCCATAGCCCGACATGAGGTGGGAAAGGCTCGTGCCTGGTGGTGGCCGCAGCTACAGGCCAATGGCGTGTATGCTCACTTGTCAGAGCGGGTAGAAGTGCGCCAGCCGTTGTCGCGGTTCACCGACCCCGCCAAGGCGTATGTGCAGAGCATATTGCCCTCGGAGACGCTCGTCACGGGGCTGCTCGATAGGGTAGGGGCATACACGCTGACCTTCCCTTTGCTTCCTCAAGACATCACCTCGATAGGGCTCACAGCCGAGTGGGTGGCCTTCAGTGGAGGCAAGCGGCTGTATGCCGATAGAGTAGCCCGCAGGACGGTGGATGTGGCGGAGAAGAACAGGATGCAGTCGGTGGCTGCCGAGCGGGTGCTGCTCGTGGAGCGCTATTATGGACTGGCTCTGGCGCGGCAGACAGAGGCCGTATGCCGTGAACGCTACGAGGCGCTGCAACGGCACTATAAGGATGCTCTGCGGTTAGAAGAGGTGGGTATGGTGGACAAGGCTGTCCGACTGTTTGCCCAGGTAAATATGGAGGAGGCTGCCCGTGAGTGGCAACGCGCCAAGAATGTGGAGCGTACGGCACAGACAGCCCTGAAGCAGCTGTTAGGCATGGACGAAGACACGCTGCAGATAGTACCCTCGTCGCCACTGCATGCCGATGGCCATCTGCCTGCCGAACCCGTGTTTATGGATGCTATGCGCAGTGCCAACCCCGCATTGGGCATATTGCATCTTGAGGAGCGCATAGCCCGTGATAAACTCCGCATCGACCAGAGTGCCTACCTGCCCGATATCGCCCTGTTTGGCAAGCAGACATTATACGCTCACGGACTCCCCAGCAATCTGCTGCCACGCACTGTCGTGGGCGTAGGCTTCACGTGGAATCTCTTCGACGGGCTGGAACGCGAGCGGCAGGTGGCACAGACACGCCTCGTGCAACAGTCGCTGGCATGGAGCCGTGAGGAGGCCGAAGGCGAACTTGAGGTGGCGGTATCGGAGCTATACGCCACATTGCTGCAGTCGCGTGATGAGGCCAAGGTGCTGGGTAGCAGCATTACGCTGGGCGAGGAACTACTGCGTATGCGCCGCATGGCCTTTACCGAGGGTATGGCCACCTCGGCCGAGGTGATAGATGCCGAGAATGCGCTCTCCGAGGCCAAGTTGGCACAACTCGCTGCCTACTATGCCTATGATGTGGCGTTGGCAAGCCTGCAGGCGCTGTGTGGCATGACGGATGTGTCTGGTGACTATATTCAATGATATGGACAGGAATCGCAAATACCTTGCCATCGCTTTCGCCTCGCTGTTGGCTGCGGTGGTAATCGTTACGGTGGCAGGGCTGCTGCTGGCCCGCAAGCCACCCCTCACGCTGCAAGGGCAGGTGGAGGCCACGGAGATACGCATCAGCGGCAAACTGCTGGGCCGCATCGACTCCTTCCGGGTGAAGGAGGGCGATGAGGTGCGGGCAGGCGATACGCTGGTGGTCATCAACAGTCCCATCGTGCAGGCTCAGTACCGCAAGACCGAGGCACTGCACCGGGCCACCGAGGAGGAGAACCGCAAGATTGACCGTGGCACACGCAGCCAGATCGTTGCCTCGGCCTATCAGGTGTGGCTGGCTGCCAAGAGTCAGGCCGAGCTGGCCGAAAAGACCCACGCGCGTGTACATAAGTTATATACCGACAGTGTAGTCGCCCGGCAGCGCTACGACGAGGCCGAGGCGGCCATGCAGTCGGCTCGTGCTGCCGAGCGTTCGGCCTACGAGCAGTACCGGCTGGCACTCGAAGGGGTGCAGCGCGAAGACCGTGAGGCAAGCCGCAATATGGTGGCTGCCGCTGCCAGCAGTGTCGATGAGGTGGCTGCACTGCTTGTCGATGCCAAGTTGACGGCTCCTGCCGACGGACAGATTGCAGGCATATATCCCAAGCGGGGCGAACTGGTGGCACCCGGTGCGCCCATCATGAACCTCGTGGTGCTGGACGACAGCTATGTGGTGTTCAACGTGCGCGAAGACCTGATGCCTCATTTCCGTATCGGCAAGCATTTTGCGGTGGCTGTGCCGGCCCTTGCCCGCAACGATATCCCCCTTGAGGTCTACTACATCAGTCCGCTCGGCAGCTTCGCTACGTGGAAGTCCACCAAACAGGCCGGTAGTTACGATATGCGCACCTTCGAGGTGCGCCTGCGGCCTACTATTGCTGTCGAGGGGTTGCGACCGGGGATGACGGCAATACTCGAGTGGGAGGCCTCCCCCAACCCCCTCCCATAGAGGGGGATTTCAGGTTATTCTTGAAAAATATTCTCTAAATTGATGGACAATATTTGCAATGATGCCCGAGTCACCCCTCCTTGGGAGGGGCAGGGGGGAGGCCCCCTCCTCCGCGAGCTGCATCGCATGACCTCACGCCGCATCTACCTTGTGGCCGCCGTGGTGCTCCCGCTGTTTCTGATAGCCTTTATGGCCACTATCTTTGGCACGGGGCAGATGGAGCATATCCCCATCGGGGTGGTCGATGCCGACAATACGGCATCGTCGCGCAGTGTGGTGCGCAACATCGCGGCAGTACCTACCTTCGAGGTGCGGCACCACTATGCCGACGATGCGACGGCAAGGGCAGCCGTACAGCGCAAGGATATCTATGGCTACCTCTCCATCCCGCCCCGCTTCGAGGCCGATATGCTGCGTGGTGAGGGGGCCACGCTCAGCTACTACTATCACTATGCGCTGTTGGCTGTGGGTGGCGAGGTGATGAGTGCCTTCGAGCAGGCACTGATACCGGTGCGCATGGCTCCCATCGTGGTCGAGGCCGTCACCTTGGGGTCTACGGAGGAGAGTATCGAGACCTTCCTGCTGCCCATGACGAGCGACGACCATGCACTCTACAACCCCTCGCTCAACTACTCCACCTACCTCACGCTGCCCATCTTCTACATCATGTTCCAGATACTGGTGCTCTTGGTGACGCTCTATGCCATAGGCTCTGAGCGTAAGGAGGGATGCAGTCATTCCTGGCTCGCCTCGGCGCATGGCAATATTCTCGTGGCGCTCACGGGCAAGCTGCTGCCCTACACCTTGCTGTTCATCTGCGAGGCTCTGCTGGCCAATGTTGTCTTCTTCTATTGGGTTGGTATCCCCTTTGCGGGCGATATGTGCCTGTTCTCCCTGCTCACTGTCATTTTCGTGCTGGCTACACAAAGCGTGGCCGTACTGCTCTATACGCTGTTGCCTGCCCTGTCGTTTGTCATCAGCATTGTCTCTATGGTTGGTTCGCTGGGTGCCACGCTTTCGGGGCTCACTTTTCCGCTCCCGGCCATGCATCCCATTGTGCAGTATGCCGCGCTGCTCTTCCCTGTGCGACACTTTACGGTGGCCATGCAACAGATTGTCTATTCCGATGCAGGCTTTGCTGCCTGCTCCTCCTCGTTGGCCGTGCTCTGCCTGTTCCCTTTGGTGGCACTGCTGCTGCTTCCGCGCTTGCGACGAATCCTTCATGTGTGTCCCCATGATACGTTGGAATAGGCTCCCCCTCTCGATCCGTGTGGCATGGCGCGAACTGCAAGCCATCGCCACCAGCTACTCCGTGCTGTTGGTGCTCGTGGGTGGTGTGTTCGTCTACGGTTTGCTCTACAACTATATGTACGCTCCCAATGTGGTGCGCGAGGTGCCTGTGGCGGTGGTCGACCACTCCCACACCGCCCTCAGCCGCCAGTATGTGCGCTGGCTCGATGCCACACCCGATGTGGCTGTTGCCTACGAACTGCCCGACATGGTTGCTGCCAAGTCCCTGATGACACAGGGTGAGGTCTTCGGCATACTCTATCTGCCCCGTGACTTTGCTACTCTCTTCTACGAGGGCCGTCCATCGGTATATCCCTTCTATGCCTCTACCGATGCTTTCCTCTACTATGAAGCCATGGAGCGGGCCAACCTTCTGGTGATGGAGGCCATGGATGGCGACTACCGCACCACACTGCTGCCCTTCCTCTCCTTGCAGGGTCTGGCTGCCGTGGCCACACAGAGCCCTGTCACGGTAGTGGGCACAGCACTCTACAATCCTATCGAAGGGTATGGTGTCTACCTCATCCCCTCCGTGCTGATGATTATCATCTTTCAAACCCTTATGATGCTGATAGCTATGATGAGTGGCCGTGAGCGTCAGCAGAGATTGCTTGCTCCCTATGCTTGCCTGCGGAGCAACCATACACGCCTTGCCCTTTCTCTCGTGTGGGGCAAGAGCCTCACCTACGGTATGCTCTATGGTGTGTTCTCCCTCTTCCTGATGGGTGCGCTCCCGCTCATCTTCGACATTCCTCATGCCGCCTCGGGACTGAGCCTGACGGTGCTGTTGGTGCCTTATATCTTCAGTACCTCGTTCTTGGGCCTTGCGCTGTCGCGATGGTACACTGACCCCGAGGCTCCCATCCTCTTCATCGCCTTCTTCTCCATCGGCCTTATCTTCCTCTCCGGTGTGTCATTCCCCTTGGAGCTGATGCCCTGGTACTGGTGTGCCGTGCATTACATCATCCCTGCCGCTCCAGCTACATTGGCTTTTGTCAAGCTCAGTGCCATGGAGGCCTCGTTGCGCGACATTGCTCCTGAGCTTATCGCCCTCTGCATGCAGACCGTCGCCTACTTCTTGCTGGCAGTGGCCGTGTATCGCAGGAAGCTGAAGTGTAGGTACTCCTCCCCCCACGAGAAGGGCTGATACGACACGAGGGAATCCGAAGAGTGCTCGGTTCTTATGAATGTAAAGGTTATTTTTGTTATCGGTGGTCGGCCTACTTAGCCACCTCCATCTTGGTCTTTAACCCCTTAATCTTCTCACCGGCTACCATAGCAAGCAGCTGCTTTACTTTGGTACGGCGAATGGCTACATAGGCATAGTAGTCGTGCACGTCGATAGTGCCCACATCGTCACGAGTGAGGCCACCCTTCTTGTAGAGGAAACCAGCTATGTCGACCTTGTTGATTTTGTCCTTCTTGCCACGCCCTATATACAAGGTACTCCACTGTGGAGGTTCGGGACGTGGAGCACGCTTGGGAAGTGCATACTCCTTTACTGCAGCTGTAAGGTACTCAGGAACATGCTCTTCGCTGTGCAGGATGAGGTATGAGCTACCCTCGGCATCCCATCGGGCAGTGCGACCGGTGCGGTGTATATAGGCATCCTCGCTACCGGGCAGATGATAGTGGATGATATGCTGCACCTCGGGGATATCGAGTCCACGGGCAGCCAGATCGGTACTGATGAGTACGTTGCTGCTACCATTGCGGAACTTATACAGAGCACGCTCACGTATTTCCTGCTCCATACCTCCGTGATAGGCTTCGTGGGCCAATCTCTGCTCACGAAGATATCCTCCAATCCGTTCTACTGATTCGCGATGATTGCAGAAGACGATAGCTTGGCCGCCACCAAGGGCACACAGCAATTTGTAGAGAGTATGTAGCTTATCCTTACTCTCTGAGTGTACGATGAAGGTTTGCACACGACTCTCAGATTCTGTATCAGTCAGGTAATTCAGATGGATGGGACGACGCACTCCCGTAAAGACCGGAATCTCTTCCATATCGGTGGCCGATGTGAGGTAGCGGCGACACACGGCAGGCAACTTCTCTATCACCTCCTGCATTTCTCCTTGAAAGCCCAGCTCAAGGCACTTGTCAAACTCATCGATAACGAGGGTCTTTATGCTGCGGGCATCGATATTGCCCTTGTTGAGATGGTCGTTGAGACGACCGGGCGTACCTATTATAATAGAGGGGGCAATGCCTCTCATGGAGCGGTGTTCGTCCATCGCTGCACGACCTCCATACACACTCATCGCTTTCCACGGCAATGCCATTGACTTCACTACCGAGTCTATTTGCAGGGCCAGCTCGCGCGAAGGCACTATCACCATAGCTTGTACGCCCTCGACACCCAAGTGCAGGTGTTCAATCAAAGGCAACAGGTAGGCAAGGGTTTTGCCTGTTCCTGTGGGTGAGAGCAGTATCATATCGTTGTGGTTGCGGCAAGCTGTGAGTGCAGCCGCTTGCATGGGGGTGAGAGCCTCTACGGCCAACCGAGTCAGTGCACTTTGCTGGTATTCGTTGAGTTGCAAATCGTTCATCGTACAAACAGGGATTCTTAATTATATTATTAGCAGAAACGTATGTGAGTACAAAATTACAAATAATTCCCCGAAAACGGAATTTATACAAAAAATAGTTGTACCTTTGAATAAATTATATTGCTATCACAAATTTTACATATCATTATGAAAAGAAACACGTTCAAAAGTATCCTCACTGCACTGTTGCTCGTGCCAGCCTTGTCAGTGATGGCTCAGGTGGCTACCCCCACACATCGTATCGAACAGACTTTTACCATCCCAACACCCAATTATAAGGTAAGCCCATACACGGGGCTTGACCGTCAGGGATGGATTGATGCTGCCGAGTACTTGCTCGACGGTGCATTCACCTATATTCGCGACATTGACGACCCGATGTACTTCCCCAAGCAGTTCGACAAGACCTACCCCAATAATCCGGGACAAGTGCCTACCGCCAAGCTTGAGGGCTTTTGCCGTACACTTTTCCTGGCAGCACCGCTGCTGAGAGAGAACCCCGACCTCACACTCAATGGAATCAAGGTGGCCGATTATTATCGTCATCAGTTGCTCAACCTTATCAATCCCGAGAGTCCCAGCTACATCAAGCATCGTGCTCCCAACGGTGGCCCCAGCCAGATACTTGTAGAGTTCGGCGCATTGGCTATATCGCTTTCTACAGCCAAGAATGTACTGTGGGAACCACTCACACAAGCGCAGAAAGATGAGCTTGCAGCTACCATGCTGAGCTATGGCAATGGTCCTACCATTGGCAGCAACTGGATGTTCTTCAACGTGTTTGTCATCAGTTTCTTCAAGGAACAAGGGTATGAGGTCAATGACTGGCGCATGGAAGACTGTCTGAAAAAACTCCTCGCTCTATACCGTGGTGAAGGTTGGTACAACGATGCCCCTGCCTACGATTACTACAGCATGTGGGCTTTCCAAATGTATGGCCCTATCTGGGCACAGATGTACGGACACTTTTACCCCGAATATGCGGCACAGTTTATGAAAAACCAAGCCGACCTCATTGACAACTATCCCTATATGTTCAACGCTGAAGGCCGAATGAACATGTGGGGACGCAGCATTCCCTATCGTTTTGGTGCTGTGGTGCCTCTTGCCCTGCTGGGCTATCAAGAGGATGCCAACATCAATTACGGCTGGATGCGTCGTATAGCTTCGTCAACTTTGCTGCAATTTCTCCAGCATCCTGCCTTGCTTGAGGACAATGTACCGACCCTCGGATTCTACGGCCCATTTGAGCCAGCCGTACAGATATACAGCTGCCGTGGCAGTGTGTACTGGTGCGGAAAAGCATTCCTTGCTCTATTGTTGCCGGCCGACAACCCGTTCTGGACTGCCAAGGAGAATAATGGCCCGTGGGATAAGGAATTCAAAAACAACAAAGTCTACAACAAATTCCAACCTGCCACCAACCTCCTCATTACCGACTACCCGAATGTAGGTGGCTCGGAGATGCGTTCGTGGTGCCACGAGACTGTAGCTAACGACTGGCAGAAATTCCGCAGCTCTGAAAACTACAATAAGTTGGCTTACCATACCGAGTTTCCCTGGATGGCCGACGGCAAGCACGGTGAGGTTTCAATGAACTATGCCACCAAGAATGATAAGGGTCAATGGGAAGTACTCCGACTCTATACCTTCAAGAGTTTCGAGGATGGCATCTATCGCCGCGATGCTGTATTGGAGACCAACAGGGAGGTACAGTATGACCTTGCCGATATCCCCCTGCCCAATGGCGTGCTTCGCATTGACAAGGTCTCAGTTCCCAATCCTACGACTATCCGTCTCGGGCACTACACACTACCCAAGGTGAGTGGCAAGGCTTTCAGCATAGAGAAATCAAAGAAGGTGCCCGAAGCCACCATCATAGGCAATGGTGAATACAAACTGGCTACGGTACCCCTCTACGGATGGGACACCACCACCATACACTATCCCATGGGCTTGCATCCTGTAAGCGACCAGTGTAACCTTATTATGAGCGAAAAGGCTGTTAATGGCGAACATATCATGGTGACCCTGCATTTGTGGAAGAAGGGTAACAAGCCGTTTAGCGGTAAGGAACTCAGTCCCGTTAAAGAGATTAAGGTGGCTGACGACCTTGGCAGTGTGGAAGTCATAATGGCCGACAAAAGCGTGAAGAGAGTAGAGTTTTGATATATTGTCTTCGTATAATCATTTTTTTGCACTATCTTTGCGCTGCATTTATATATAAGGTATAATAAAAGGGAATAGACATCGAAAATTAATATAATTCATACACAAAATGATTCTTTTCTTCAAATCACAGGCTGGCAATATCATCGCTGTGGAGACCGTGCAGCAGGCCAGCGAGGAAACTATCAAGAAACTTAGTTGGCTGTTTGGCAATGCCGAGCTTGTAGAGGGCGACACCATGGAGGGTTACTTCATCGGTCCACGACGCGAGATGATTACCCCGTGGAGTACCAATGCCGTGGAGATTACCCAAAACATGGGTGTCGAGGGTATTGCACGTATTGAGGAGTACTACCCCGTGGCAAGCGAAGAGGCTGAGTATGACCCCATGCTGCAGCGTATGTACAAGGGTTTGGATCAGAAGCTCTTCTTCGTGAACATTGAGCCGCAGCCCATCGTATACATCGACAACTTGGCCGAGTATAACGAGAAGGAAGGCCTGGCTCTCTCAGCCGAGGAGATGGCTTATCTTGAGAAGGTGGAGAAAGACCTGGGACGTCGCTTGACCGACTCGGAGGTGTTTGGTTTCGCACAGATCAACTCTGAGCACTGCCGTCACAAGATTTTTGGTGGTACCTTCATTATTGATGGTGAGGAGCGTCCCTCATCGCTGTTCCAAATGATCAAGAAGACGACTAAGGAGAACCCCAACAAGATACTCTCGGCCTACAAGGACAATGTGGCTTTCTCTGAGGGTCCCGTAGCCGAACAGTTTGCTCCCGAGAACCATGCCACATCGGACTATTTTATTATAAAGGATATCAAGACCGTGCTTTCGCTCAAGGCCGAGACGCACAACTTCCCTACTACTGTAGAGCCTTTCAATGGTGCTTCTACGGGTACCGGTGGCGAGATTCGCGACCGTATGGGTGGTGGTAAGGGTTCATGGCCCATTGCCGGTACTGCGGTATACATCACCTCATACCCCCGCACCGACGAGGGACACGACTGGGAGAAGAAGTACGCCGAACGTCCTTGGCTGTACCAGACTCCCGAGCAGATTCTTATCAAGGCATCGAACGGTGCTTCGGATTTCGGTAACAAGTTTGGCCAGCCGCTCATCTGTGGCTCTGTGCTTACCTTCGAGCATCAGGAGAGTGCCGACGATACCATGTATGGCTACGATAAGGTGATTATGCTTGCCGGTGGCGTAGGCTATGGTACACAGCGCGACTGCCTCAAGGGTGCTCCCGAGACAGGTAACAAGATTGTGGTGCTCGGTGGCGACAACTACCGCATCGGTCTCGGTGGCGGTTCGGTGTCGTCAGTTGATACTGGCCGTTACTCATCAGGCATAGAGTTGAACGCCGTACAGCGTGCCAATGCCGAGATGCAGAAGCGTGCCTACAACGTCATCCGTGCACTCTGCGAGGAGGATACCAACCCTATCGTATCTATCCACGATCACGGTTCGGCAGGTCATGTAAACTGCTTGTCTGAGCTTGTGGAGGAGTGTGGTGGTCTCATCAATATGGACAAGCTGCCTATCGGTGACACAACCCTCTCGGCGAAGGAAATCATTGCCAACGAGTCGCAGGAACGTATGGGCTTGCTCATCCGAGAAGAGGCTCTCGAACATGTGCAGCAGATTGCCGAACGTGAACGTGCTCCGATGTATGTAGTGGGCGAGACCACAGGAGATGCCCGCTTTGCCTTCGAGCAGAAGGATGGCGTTCGTCCCTTCGACCTGGCTGTAGACCAGATGTTCGGCTCTTCGCCCAAGACTATCATGGTAGACAAAACCGTAGAGCGCAACTATAGCGATGCTGAATATACAGAAAAGAACTTGCAGCAGTATGTAGAAAAGGTGCTTCAGTTGGAGTCGGTGGCATGTAAGGATTGGCTCACCAATAAGGTGGACCGTTCGGTAACGGGTAAGATTGCCCGTCAGCAATGTCAGGGCGAGCTGCAGCTTCCCTTGAGCGACTGCGGTGTGGTAGCTCTCGACTACCGTGGCACCAAGGGTATGGCTACTGCTATCGGTCATGCTCCACAGGCTGCGTTGGCAGCCCCCGACAGAGGCTCAGTGCTTGCCGTATCAGAGGCGCTGACCAACATCGTATGGGCTCCGTTGGCCGATGGCATGGACTCGCTTTCACTCAGTGCAAACTGGATGTGGCCCTGCCGCTCACAGGAGGGTGAGGATGCCCGTTTGTACAAGGCTGTAGAGGCGCTTTCTGACTTTTGCTGCGACCTCCACATCAACGTTCCCACCGGTAAGGACTCACTTTCGATGACCCAGAAATACCCTGACGGCAGCAAGGTGATAAGTCCGGGTACGGTAATCGTATCGGCAGGTGGTGAGGTATCAGATGTAAAGAAGGTTGTATCTCCCGTAGTAGTAAACGACGAGGATAGCCTGCTCTACCATATCGATTTCAGTGACAACTCACTCGAACTCGGTGGCTCGGCCTTCTTCCAGTCGCTCGACAAGGTGGGTAGTGAAGTGCCCGCCGTGGATGCCGAATACTTCCGCGATACCTTCATCGCTGTGCAACAGCTCGTGAACGAGGGCTTGCTCATGGCCGGTCACGATATCTCGGCTGGTGGTCTTGTTACCACATTGCTTGAGATGTGTTTTGCCAACACCAAGGGTGGTATGCAGATTGACCTCGGTGCTTTCGAAGAGAAGGACATCGTGAAGTTGCTCTTCGCCGAGAATCCTGGTGTTGTAGTGCAAGTAGGCAAGGAGAATGCAGCTCGTGTAGAAGCTATTTTGGAAGAGGCTGGTGTAGGCTTTGCCGCAATCGGGCAGCCCACTGCTGACCGCACTCTATATATAAATAAGGAGTACACACTCGATATTGATGCCATGCGTGATGCTTGGTACCGCACCTCGTACCTGCTCGATCGCAAGCAGAGCTTCCATGGCTGTGCCGACGAGCGCTACAAGAACTATAAGAACCAGCCTCTCGAGTTCGACTTCAAGGAGTCGTTCACCGGTAAGCTGGCGCAATATGCCCTTAACCCCGACCGCCGCAAGGCCACAGGCGTGCGTGCTGCCATCATCCGTGAGAAAGGTACTAATGGTGAGCGCGAGATGGCCTACTCACTGTGGCTTGCTGGCTTCGACGTTAAGGATGTTACGATGACCGACCTCGTGACAGGTCGAGAGACTTTGGACGACATAAACTTTATCGTCTTCTGCGGTGGCTTCTCCAATTCCGACGTACTTGGCTCAGCCAAGGGATGGGCAGGTGCTATCCTCTTCAGTCCGAAGGCTAAGGAGACCATCGACCGTTTCTATGCTCGCAAGGATACCCTCTCACTGGGTATCTGTAACGGCTGTCAGCTGATGATGGAGTTGGGACTGATCACTCCCGAGCACGAGCAGAAGGGGGCTATGCTGCATAACAACTCACACAAGTTTGAGTCTAACTTCGTAGGTCTCCACGTTCCTGAAAACAACAGTGTGTTGTTTGGTTCGCTCAGCGGCACCAAGCATGGTATCTGGGTAGCTCATGGTGAAGGTAAGTTCTCACTTCCCTATGAGGAGAGCCGCTATCACGTAGTAGCCAAGTATAACTATGCTGGCTATCCTGCCAATCCTAACGGTTCGGACTACAACATCGCCAGTATCGCCAGTGCTGATGGTCGCCACGTAGCCATGATGCCCCACTTGGAGCGTTGCATCTTCCCCTGGCAGTGTGGTACCTACCCGACAGACCGCCGTGCCGATGAGGTGACTCCCTGGATAGAGGCTTTCGTCAATGCTCGTCTTTGGGTGGAGAACCAGCGTTAACGGTTGGTAATTCTGAAAATCTAAATATGCATTACGGCGGACTTTGACCTTATGGTTAAGTCCGCCGTTGTTAGTATTGAAGTTTCATCGTTCTCCTGCAAAACTGTGTGTTCCCTTTGTGAAAAATATTCAAGACCTGCCTTAGCACTTGGCTTGTCCAAGAAGCTTGATATTTCTCGCTCGTTTATCCGTATCTTTATGGCTTTGCCAAGAAGGTACTCACGCTCATTGCAAAAAGTCCAAGTTAACTTGACTTTTTATTCGCTTATTCGTACCTTTGCATATCGTAAAAAGCGTAGACGTATGATAACCTTTCCTAATGCCAAGATCAATATCGGACTGCAAGTAACCGAACGTCGTCCCGATGGTTACCACAATCTCGACACCGTGTTTTACCCTATCCCCCTACATGATGCGCTGGAGGTCATCGTAGCCAAAGATGCCAACTATGACTGCCGCTTGCACCTGAGTGGGGTGGAGGTTGCTGGTGACCCCGATAGCAACCTCGTGGTACGTGCCTACCGTCTGTTAGCTGCCGACTATACACTTCCTCCAGTAGACATATATCTGCATAAGCATATACCCACGGGAGCGGGTTTGGGTGGAGGATCGGCCGATGCCAGCTATATGCTGCGTATGCTGAACGAAATGTTCTCCCTTGGCATCAGTACGGAGAATTTAGAATCATACGCTGCCCGGTTGGGTGCCGATTGCCCCTTCTTTATCACTTGCAATCCCGTATATGCCACAGGTATTGGCAATGAGTTTCACCCTATCACGCTCAATTTGGGTGGATGGCATCTTGTTGTGGTAAAGCCAGATGTGTTCGTATCTACCAAGGAGGCCTATTCAATGGTGCACCCCAACAAGCCTGAGGTTACACTCGATAAGAAGATAACAGCACCTATCTGCGAATGGAAATCTACCATCAGCAACGACTTCGAACAAGGAATCTTCGCCCTGCATCCGGAATTGTTGGGTATCAAGAAGAAATTATACGAACTGGGTGCTGTGTATGCTGCTATGAGTGGCTCAGGCTCAGCCCTGTTCGGGCTATTCCACGAACCGGTAGAAAATATCGAGAAGCACTTTGTCGGATGTTTCTGTGACCAACAGAAACTCCCCGATTCACATCGAGGAGTTTCCCAATAACACAAACACAAAATAAAACACGACAAAACTACTATGCAATTTCTATATTAGCCTATTGCTTTGCTATGGCAACCCACCTTTTCAAGCGAATTGCACAAGTATAACATCACGGCTATAGAAATTGTTTATACGTGACGAAAAAAATCAGACTTCGGTTCAGATACATTTAATTTCATTGAATCTCTGCCTCACTCAGTAGAGAAAATGTATGCCTTTTCTTCACATTCGCTCGTTGAGATTTGGCATTTCTCTTGCCTTGCACTAATTTCATGGTTTTGCCAAGAAGGTACTCGCGCTCATTGCAAAAAGTTCAAGTAAACTTGACTTTTTATTCGCTTATTCGTACCTTTGCAGATTAATAGGTAAAACGGAAGAAATGAACGAAATAGAAAGAAGACGTACGTTTGCGATTATATCGCACCCTGATGCCGGTAAGACAACATTGACTGAAAAGTTATTGCTCTTCGGCGGACAAATACAGGTAGCTGGTGCCGTGAAGTCTAATAAAATCAAGAAGACCGCGACATCGGACTGGATGGAGATAGAGAAACAGCGTGGTATATCGGTGACAACCTCGGTGATGGAGTTCGATTACAAGGATTATAAGGTGAATATTCTCGATACTCCCGGTCACCAGGACTTTGCCGAAGATACTTTCCGCACACTCACGGCTGTAGACAGCGTTATCATCGTGGTAGACAGTGCCAAAGGTGTGGAGACACAGACACGCAAACTAATGGAGGTGTGCCGTATGCGCAATACACCCGTAATCATCTACGTCAACAAGATGGACCGCGAAGGGTGCGACCCCTTCGAACTGCTCGACGAACTGGAGGACGAGTTGAAGATCAGTGTACTTCCCTTAAGCTGGCCTATCGAGCAGGGTGCCCGCTTCAAGGGTGTATATAACCGATATGAGCAGAAGTTCGACCTCTACACCCCGAGCAAACAGACGGTAACCGAGAAAAAGGAAATCGATATCAACAGCACTGAACTGGAGGCCAATATCGGTGAGGCGCAGGCTGAGAAGTTGCGTGCTGACCTTGAACTTATCGAAGGCGTGTACCCCGAGTTTAACGTAGAGGACTACCTCTCGGCCACGGTGGCTCCCGTATTCTTTGGTTCGGCACTGAACAACTTCGGTGTGAAGGAGTTGCTTGACTGCTTCGTGGAGATAGCTCCCAGTCCACGCCCTACAGCCGCTGTAGAGCGTGAGGTGGTGCCTGCCGAGGAGAAGTTTACCGGCTTCATCTTCAAAATAACAGCCAATATTGACCCCAATCACCGCTCGTGTGTAGCATTCTGTAAAGTGTGCTCGGGTAAGTTTGTGCGCAACGCCCCCTACCTGCATATCCGTTCGGGCAAGACGATGCGTTTCTCGTCGCCCACACAGTTTATGGCACAGCGCAAGAGCACGATTGATGTGGCTTATCCAGGCGACATCATCGGTCTGCCCGATACCGGTAACTTCAAGATTGGCGATACGCTCACCGAGGGCGAACTGCTCCATTTCAAGGGACTACCTTCATTCTCTCCCGAGATGTTCAAGTATATCGAGAATGCCGACCCTATGAAGACCAAGCAGCTTGCCAAGGGCATTGATCAGCTTATGGGTGAGGGTGTGGCACAGCTCTTCGTCAATCAGTTCAATGGTCGCAAAATTATCGGTACCGTGGGGCAATTGCAGTTTGAGGTTATCCAGTACCGCTTGGAGAACGAGTATAATGCCAAGTGTCGCTGGGAGCCTGTGAGTCTCTACAAGGCTTGTTGGATTGAGAGCGACGATGAGGCCGAGCTGGAAGCATTCAAAAAGCGCAAATACCAGTTCATGGCCAAGGATATCGAAGGTCGTGACGTGTTCCTTGCCGACAGTGGCTATGTGCTCCAGATGGCACAAATTGACTTCAAGAATATCCGCTTCCATTTCACCAGCGAATTCTAAAAGCAACTTCCATCCTTAATATGAGAAGGTATCTTCATATTATCGTATGCGCTCTTATGACGGTAGCTTGCACGAACAAGCAAGGTTTTGTGGTGGAGCAAGGTGCTCCTGCCGTGCTGATACTGTCGCCCGATGAGGGGCAAGTAGTGCATACGGCAGCCGAACTGGTTGTGCGTGATTATCTGAATGTATTTGGAGATACGCTGATGTTGGTACCTTCAGCGGGTGAAGTTCACGATGCACCACAGATTATAGTTGCAACGTGTGGGGTAGGGGATGCCGACTTGTTGATAGAACAGCTTGGTGTCGAATGTGATACGTTGGGTATGTATCCCGAAAGCTACTGTATCGGGGTGAAGGAAGTGAACGGAAATCCTTGCCTCTACATAATTGGTGGTGATGCACATGGCACGGCCTACGGACTGATGGCATTGACGCGACTTATGGGTGTGTCACCTTGGGAATGGTGGGCCGATAGTCCTGTGAAACCACGCAAACGATGGGTGCTAGATGCTTTCGAACAAATAGAGTATCCGGCAGTACGCTACCGTGGAGTCTTTCTGAATGATGAAGATTTTGCCCTCGTTCCCTGGGCCAATGAAACGTATGACCTGGGTACCCGCCGTGGTGAGTTGGGACCGAAGACGTATGCCCGCATCTTCGAACTCCTGTTGCGCCTACGTGCCAATACGTGCTGGCCTGCCATGCATGAATGCACGGTGCCCTTCTTCTTCGTTGAGGGCAACCGCGAGATGGCCGAGAAGTATGGCATTTATATGGGCGCTTCGCACTGCGAACCTATGGCCCGCAACACCAATGGAGAGTGGTGCGTGAGTGGTGTGGGAGACTATGACTATGTAAACAACAGTGATGCAGTAAAGCGCTTTTGGATCGAACGTGTAGAAGAGGTGGCAGAGACTCCCGTCATCTATACACTTGGCATGCGTGGTGTACACGATGGACGTATGAATGGTGCCAAGACTGTAGACGAGCAACGCACGGTGCTCACTCAGGTGCTCACAGATCAGCGTGCTATGTTGGCTCAATCGGTAGACTCTGTGCTTACCAACGTGCCACAGGTGTTTATTCCTTATAAAGAGGTGTTGGATGTGTACAACTCGGGACTTGAAGTCCCCGATGATGTCACTCTCATGTGGTGCGATGATAACTATGGTTATATACGCCACTTGCCCGACTCGGCCGAGCGCTTGCGTAGTGGCGGTCATGGTCTTTACTATCACGTGTCGTACTGGGGACGTCCGCACGATTACTTGTGGCTCCCATCTACGCATCCGGCACTTATGGCTGCAGAGTTGCTAAAAGCCTACGATACGGACAACCGCAATATGTGGATACTCAATGTGGGCGACATCAAGCCTGCCGAGTACCTTACCGAACTGTTCATGGATATCGCCTGGGAACCTGAAGAGGTGCGTGAAGAGGGGGTGTGCAATCACATGGTACAGTTTATGGCCCGTGAGTTCGGACCACGTCGGGCTAATGCATTGGCCGACCTTATGCTCGATTATTACCACCTGACCTATATACGCCGTCCCGAGTTTATGGCTCATACGCGCACCGAGGAACGTGATCCTAAATATAAGCGGCCTACGTCATTACCATGGAGCGAAGAATATGTGCGCGAGCGTATCAATGCCTGCGATGAACTGGTGAAGACTTGCGACCGCTTGGGTGACTATGAAGACGAGGCGCATGCTGATGTGTGGTATCAACTGGTGGAGTATCCCGTGAAGGCGGCGGCTGCCATGAATCGGAAGTGGTGCTATGCCCAACTGGCTCGTCATGGTGCAGGAGAAGAGTTCTGGAATAAGGCCGACGAGCAGCACGCGATAATAGTGCAGAGTACGAAAGCGTATAATGAGGCAATAGCTGAAGGTAAGTGGAACAAAATGATGAACTACCACCCACGCAACCTTGCCGTATATGATACGGTACCACGCAACACATACGAAGGGATGCTGGAGCATGAGATATATACCATAGGTACTCCGCTCGAATGGAGGCGCACTGATGTCATTCCCGAGCTGGGCTATAGTCGTGAGGCCATGCCACTGCGTCAAGGTGAAATGTTGGAATTGACAGTGGGTGCTACCGACTCTATCGTATTGGCCTTTGTCCCCAATCATCCGGTGCAAAGCAAGCAATTACGTATTCGGGTGACTCTTGACAACAAGATTTCAGAGATCTTCAATATTGCCACCTATGGTCGTAGTGAGACGTGGAAACGTAATGTGAAGCGCAATCTCGCCCTTTGTCCTCTGCCTTTCGGACCTACAAGTGAGGGAAAGCATACACTTACTATCGAGGCTCTGGATCCGCATGTTATCCTTGATGAAGTGTATGTAATGGAATAAGCTACATGTTATTCTCGTATTTTTCTAGCGCCCACTGCTACAACCCCAATGCTCACCTCATATAATATATATATAGGTATAGATACGAGCAGGAGGGTGAATATGTCTGCTGTGGGAGTGATGACTGCTCCTGCGATGAGGATGATGACAAAGGCATGGCGGCGGTAGTGACGTAGAAAGCCGGCAGTGATGAAGCCCAATTTGGCAAAGAGCCAGCAGAGCACGGGGAGCTCGAACATCAGTCCCATAAGTAGCGATAGGGTAATGAAAGTGGAGATGTAGGAGTCGAGGGTGATGAGGTTGGGAACATCGGCACTCACCTGATAGGTGCCGAGGAAGCGTATGGCCAATGGAAAAATGACGAAGTAGCTCAGCAACAGTCCTATGATATATAGGGCATAGCCCCACGCTACTACGGGGACAGCATAGTGACGCTCATTCTCATATAGGGCTGGTGTAACGAAACGCAGCACTTGGTAGAGGATGTAGGGCGAAGCCAGTAGAATGCCACAGCTGAAAGCTACTTTCATATGAGTGATAAACTGCGAGGCCAGTTGGGTACTGATGAGCTCGATGTTGAAATTCTCCAGATGGAACGATTCGATGCCCATGCCCTCGGCAGCCCGTTGTAGCAACTGATAGAGAACAAAACCTGACTCCTTGGGTGCAAGCACAATACTGAATACCTCTTCCTTGAACAGGAAAGATATAATCATGAGCACTACGATGGCGATGAGTATCTTGATGATGACTCCGCGTAACTCGTCAAGATGATCCCAAAAAGTCATTTTTTGTTTAGAGTTGTTTGTTTATAGTTTAGGGGTGGAGATATGTGTTTAGTGTTTATAGCTCATAACTCATAGCTCACTGCTCATAGCTCATAACTCATAGCTCATTGCTCATAACTTATCTCTTCTCGTTATCGCTGGTTTGCTCTTCCTTCATCCCGTCCTTGAAACTCTTGACACCCTTGCCGAGTCCTTTCATGAGTTCGGGAATTTTCTTGCCACCGAAGAAGAGGAGTATGATAAGTGCTACGAGTAGAATTTCCTGGAGTCCGATGCCTCCGATTAATAGTAGATTGGTCATATAGGTTTTATTTATAGAGTTATAATTTGCAATTTGACTTTTATGTGTTTTTGCTTTTCAGTATCTCTTCCAAGCGGAACATCTCATCGCGATACTGGGCTGCCTCGGCAAAGTTGAGCTGCTTGGCTGCCTCCTGCATGAGTTTCTTGGTGCGAGCGATACTCTTCTCCAACTGGCTGCGTGACATATATTCCACGATGGGGTCGGCAGCGATATTGAGTTGTGAGTTGTGAGTTGTGAGTTGTGCGTTGGCCTCCGAATTGTTTTGTGTGAACTCTGTAGCTCCCTCTCCTTGGGAGAGGGTTGGGGTGAGGCCTCCCCTTATCTCCTTCTGTATCTGTTTGGGCGTGATGCCATGCGCTTCGTTGTAGGCGAGCTGTTTCTCGCGACGACGGTTGGTCTCATTGATGGTCTTCTCCATGCTCTCCGTAATCTTGTCGGCATACATGATGACACGGCCGTTCACATTACGGGCTGCACGGCCGGCTGTCTGGGTCAGCGAGCGGTGGTTGCGCAGGAATCCCTCCTTGTCGGCATCGAGGATAGCCACGAGCGATACTTCGGGGAGGTCGAGCCCTTCACGTAGGAGGTTCACACCGATGAGCACATCGTACTCGCCACGGCGTAGGGCATTCATAATCTCTACGCGCTCCATCGTGTCTACATCGCTGTGTATGTAGTTGCAGCGTACCTGATGGTTGAGCAGGTATTCGGTGAGTTCCTCTGCCATGCGCTTGGTGAGGGTGACTACGAGGGTGCGCTCATCGCGCTCGGCACGCACCAGTATCTCCTCCATGAGGTCGTCAATCTGATTGAGGCTGGGGCGCACGTCAATAATGGGGTCGAGCAGTCCCGTGGGACGGATGAGTTGCTCCACCACGATACCTTCGCTCTGTACCAGCTCGTAGTCGGCAGGTGTGGCGCTGACGTAGATAACTTGATTGGTCATCTCCTGAAACTCCTCGAACTTGAGTGGACGATTGTCCATGGCAGCAGGCAGGCGGAAACCGTATTCTACGAGATTGATCTTGCGGGCGCGGTCACCGCCATACATGGCATGTATCTGTGGTACACTCACGTGGCTCTCGTCAATGACCATGAGGTAGTCGTCGGGAAAGAAGTCGAGCAGGCAGTAGGGACGGGTTCCCGCTTCGCGGCCGTCGAAGTAGCGTGAGTAGTTCTCTATGCCCGAGCAGTGCCCCAGTTCGCGCAACATCTCCATATCATAGGTCACACGTTCGTGCAGACGCTTGGCCTCGAGTGGCTTCCCTATTTCGCGGAAGTATTCCACCTGCTTGGCGAGGTCATCCTCAATCTGATAAATGGCCTGCAACGTGCTCTCCTTGCTGGTCATGAAGAGGTTGGCCGGATATATCTTGTAGGCATCGTATGAGTGCATGCGTATACCGCTCACGGGGTCAATCTCCTCTATGGCATCAATCTCGTCATCCCAGAATTGTATGCGCAGTGCATCGTCGGCATAGGCAAGGTAGATGTCTACCGTATCGCCTTTGACACGGAAGTTGCCGCGTCCGGGGTCGAGGTCATTGCGCACGTAGAGGCTGTCGACCAAGCGACGAAGCAGCACGTTGCGGTCGAGTTTCATGCCCACATGTACCTCTATCATGCTGTTGTAGAACTCGGCAGGGTTCCCCATACCATAGATACATGAGACAGACGACACCACAACCACATCTTTACGACCCGATAGCAGAGCCGAGGTGGCACGGAGCCTGAGTTTGTCTATCTCATCGTTGATGGCCAGATCCTTCTCTATATAGGTGTCGGTAGAGGGTATGTATGCCTCGGGTTGGTAGTAGTCGTAGTACGACACATAGTACTCCACGGCGTTGTTAGGGAAGAAGCTCTTCATTTCGCTGTAGAGCTGTGCTGCCAACGTCTTGTTGTGGCTGAGGATAAGGGTGGGGCGGTTTACGTTCTTGATTATATTGGCAATGGTAAATGTCTTGCCCGAACCTGTGACACCGAGCAGTGTCTGGGCGGGCACACCGCTGAGTACTCCTTCTGTGAGCTGTGCGATGGCTTCAGGCTGGTCACCCATAGGCTGGTAGTCTGATACGAGTTCGAAATCCATGTTATACCAATATTTTGATACAAAAGTACGTAATTCTTTTCTATAATGTAAATTTTACCCCCAATTAATTGATTCATCTGTTTTTTTAACTATATTTGTGGTCGAGAATCTATAACAATAATCTTCATTAACTAATTCATCATTATGAAAAACTTTACTCTGAAAAGATTCAGTATGCTTTGCGTGGCTTGTCTCGCAGGCACTGCTATGTTTGCCGAGATTCAGCCTCCCCAGCTTAAGCTTGAGACCTTGACTCCTGGTGAGAAGTATGTATTGTTCAACAAGGCTACCCCCAACGGTTACATGAGCCGTACAAGTTGGGATGGTGCTCTCTATTTCCTCGGTGCCAACGATTCGCACTATGCCGATTATCAGTTGGAGGCCGTGAAGAATGATGATGGTACCTGGATGTTCAAACACGATAACATCGTGCCTTCGCTTGTTGATGATACGGATTCCATCGCCTCTACCGACTACATGTGCATTCCCAGCGGTTCTGGCAATGTGAATATGAAAGATTACGAGGCCATGTGGATTGTTGAAGAGGGCGACTACGAAGGCTATTACAAACTGAAAGCGGGTGAGTACAATAATACCAGTACCATCGGTTTGCACATGCACTTGAATAAGGGACAACAGTTTTGGGTAATCTCTTATCCAGGCAATGGATATTATCCCGACTTTGAGGTTCTGTCTGATGAGGAGGGTAATGCCATTTATGACGATACTGGCACCTATATTCAGATGGCCGACAGCACATCGCTCAACTGGGCGTTCGTGAAGGCCGAGAGCGTAGTTGCCTACTCATCATTCGCTACCGCTTATGAGCTTATCAATAATTATGAGACTTCATACCTCGGCATTGAGGGCTATGAGACAGGATTCCAGCTCACAGCTACCAAGGTGGAGGATATGTATAATAATGTAACGCTCACCGACTCGGTCATCGGTCTCATCAAGGATTATATTGATGCCAAGGTGGCTCTGTACAATGAGATTGATCTTGCTGCTATTCTGGCCGAAGAGAGTGGCGATGCCAGCCTTATCGCGGCTGTTGAAGCTGCTATGGCTGTGTTCAATGGTGAGATTGATGCAGATAAACTGTCAGCAGCCAAATTGGCTATCATAGATGCAGTGGCCAAGCACAATCAGGGAATGGGCGACTACACTTCTCTCGGTGTAAACATGAGTTTCGAAGACCTCTCTGCTCAGGGCGGTGGTACAACGACTGGGGTTGCTGCTCCTCCCGCAGGCTGGACATTGGTGCTCGATGGCGACACTGTGACTACTGTTGCAGAGATACAGGCACATGGTGTGGCCAACTGGTGTGGTGTGAATGACGATTGCGAAGGCGAGGCCAAGGATGGTCTGTACGGCTTTGGTATTTGGACAGCAGGCTTCCCTACCGTGGAATTGGCGCAAACCATCGAAGGTATCGAGAACGGCACATACATCGTGAGCGCTGCGTTGATGGTGGGTGCCAATGGCAATGGCTCACGCCGTACCACACAACGCCTTTTCGGTAACTTGAACTCTACATACTTTGGCGCAGAGTATGATTACGCTCTCTCCTTGCTCGACAACTCTGAGGTATATGCATTCGCCGGACTCACCGAGCCTGTGACTGACCGTGAAATGCAATATATGACCGTGCGTGCCTATGTATACGATGGCAAACTCACCTTCGGTATGCGCACCGATGGCAACATTGCAGCAGCCTTGCGCACTGCATCCAACTCTGCCGGTGGCGACGGATGGTTCAAGGTAGACAACTTCCGCATTGAGAAGGTGGGTTACGAGCCCGAAGATGCCTTGAATGTATTGGCTCACTATGTGATTATGATGGAGACCTTCCTTGATGATGGCAATATGATGTCAGCAGTGGTGCTTGAGCTGGCTGAGAATAAGCTTGAGGAGTTTGAGGTGTTCGACTCGTCAAGCTCTCAGGAGGATATCAATGCCGCCATTTTCTCGGCCAAGGCTTTGTTGGCACAGATGGATGCTTCGGTGAAACTGTATGCACAGCTGGCACAGGCGCTTATGGCTGCCGAGGAGAATTTGGGTATATACATAGACTTTCCCGGTGCAGGTGAGTTGAGCGATGTCATCATGGAGGTTACCAATGCCTATGATCTGGGTGAGTATACTGACGAACAGATTCCTGCAGTGATAGCTAAGCTCGATGCAGCCGTTGAGGCTTGCAAGAAGTCAGAAATTCTCGTGGGTAAGGATATCTCTTATATCATCAAGAACCCGAGCTTCGAAGATATGACATCTCAGCCCGGCGGTGATACAGGTGGCGTGGCCGATGCTCCTGCAGGTTGGACATTGGTGCTCAATGGCGACACCTGCCGCACTGCAGGCGAAATCAGAGCACAAGGTGCCGATGGATGGTGTGCCATCAACTCGGGCGATATCATCAGTGTCATGCTGGAAGACGGCACAACGGTAGAGCAGCAGCCTACCGAAGGCACTAAACTATGGGGTATCTGGTGCGAGACGCTACCCGAAGTGGAACTGTCGCAGACACTCACAGGCCTGCCCGTAGGTACCTACATCCTGACCGCCGACGTGATGGTACAGAACAACTGGGCCGGCGACAACATCACCACCCAGCGCATCTTTGCTAACGAGTACATACAGATGTTCTCTACCGAGGAGGCTCACACACTCAACCTCCCTGCCGATGCACAGGCAGCTGCTCAGCGCGATGTCGATTTTCCCGAGGCTTCAGTGTCCTTCCTCACCTATGCCGACTATACCTGTCTGACTGATGACCGCACTACCGACCTGCTCCACACCATGAAGGTGACTTTTGCTGTCAAGGAAGATGGTATCGCACATATCGGTTTCCGCACTAACGATGTCAACACAAGTGGATTCTCCCGTGAGGTAGGCGACACCGATGAGAATGGCGAGAACACCCGCGGCCAAGGTTGGTTCAAGGTCGACAACTTCACCCTCTACTATGATTCGGAGAAGCTGCCCACAGCTATCAAGTGTATCGATGTAGAAGCTGGTACCGGTATCTCGCAGTGCGAGTACTACACTATCGACGGCATACGCCTCGCTGCTCCCGTTCGCGGTATCAACATCGTGAAGAATGTGATGAGCAATGGCAAGGTAAGCGTCAGCAAAGTACTGGTGAGGTAATTACATATATCAAACAATAGAGTAGGGAGGGTACGTCACATGACGCACCCTCCTCTTTTTTGTTGCGTCACCGCAACACAGGAAGATTTACCACGTAAATTCCAAATCAAAGCATACAGGAAGGTGGTCGCTTGTACCACCCTCGTAGCGCATTCCATTATAAGTACGGTAGGGACGATAGCCTCCATAGAGTGGCTCGGGTTCGATGAGAGCAGTATCATCGGATATCCATGCACCGTGAGGCGAGAGGTGCAGGGTATGCTCGGTATCCAATAAGGCGGGGGAGAGGTAGATGTGGTCAATCTGCTGCCAATGTCCTTTGTAGCGGTAGCTGCCGCTGAGTGTGTCGGTGATGCATGTGAGTCTGCCATTCTCCGTAAGTGGTCGCAGTGCCTTACTGTGAGGCGTGTCGTTGAAATCACCCATCACGATAATGCGTGGCACAGTGCGGATAGTGGTGATAGAGTCAATGGCTTGCTGCATAAACTCCACAATGCTATGTCGCAGACGGGCAGCCTTGCGCCCGTTAAGGCGGCTTGGCAGGTGACACACGAATAGGTCAAGGGTATCGCCCATGACCAGCGTACCGCTCACATTGAGTATATCGCGTACGTAACTGCCATCGGGTATATAGCGGGCTGGGAGGCGTAGTGAACGATATGCGAAGGGACGGAAGGTCGTGGGCTTGTAGAGCAAAGCTACGTCAATGCCACGAGGATCGAGCGATGAGGTCATCAGATAGTCGTAGCGGACGGTGCGTAGTGGTGAGCGGTGGGTAAGGTCGTGCAGGACACTGTCGTTTTCCACTTCGCATAGGGCAACAAGATCGGGGGCACGGTCGCCTCCAATGGTCGCTATGGCGCGACTTATGGCGTGTAGCTTGTTCCAATAGCGATATTCGCTCCAGTGGCGCAGTGAGGTCGGGAGGAAGGTCTCGTCGTTGGTCAGACTGTCGTCGCGACAATCGAAGAGGTTCTCTACATTGTAAGTGACGAAACGGATGCGCTCCTGAGCCGTGATTAGGATGGGATAGTGAAGCAGTAGCAACATACAAAGTAACGCCCGAAGGATGGGCGTTACCTGAGTGTTGCTACTATTACTGTTCATAAGGCTGCTGCTTGCAGTCAATAATTCGGTAATCAGGGGTAATGATAGGGAGTGCAGAGCCTATCTTTTCAGTCTCTCTGCCATAGCTGCGGCTGCACGTCGGCCGTCGCCCATGGCAAGGATTACCGTAGCACCGCCACGCACGATATCGCCACCGGCATAGATGGTGGGGATGTTCGACTGCATGTCATCGTTCACGGCGATGGTGTTCTTGCGACCCAACTCAAGCCCCTTCACCGAAGTGGGCACGATGGGGTTGGGACTTACACCTACGGCTACGATAGCCATGTCGATGTCGATAGTCTCGGTAGCACCGGGAATAGCCACGGGGCTGCGACGTCCGCTGGCATCGGGCTCGCCCAACTCCATTTTTTGCAGTACTACCTGTTTCACGCGACCCTTCTCATCGGCTATGTACTCGATGGGGTTGTGCAGGGTGAGGAACTCTACGCCCTCCTCCTTGGCATGCTTCACCTCCTCTACACGGGCGGGCATCTCCTCCTCGCTGCGGCGGTAGATGATCATGGCACGCTCGGCACCGAGGCGCAGGGCTGTGCGTACCGAGTCCATAGCGGTGTTGCCACCACCAATCACGGCCACGCGCTTGCCGAAGATGACGGGAGTGTCGGTCTCGGGGTTCGAGGCATCCATGAGGTTCACGCGAGTGAGGTATTCGTTCGATGAGAATATGCCTGTGCTGTTCTCACCGGGGATGTTCATGAAGTTGGGCAAACCGGCTCCCGAAGCGATGAAGATACCCTTGTAGCCCTCGGCTTCGAGCTGCTCTACGGTGATGGTCTTGCCGATGATGCAGTCCTTCACGAAGTGTACGCCGAGGTGACGCAGGCTGTCAATCTCCACGTCGACGATATGGTTGGGCAAGCGGAACTCGGGGATACCGTACTTCAGTACACCACCAATCTCGTGCAACGCTTCGAATACGGTAACGTCGAAGCCCTGCTTGGCCATGTCGCCGGCAAATGAGAGTCCTGCGGGACCTGAGCCTACGACAGCTACCTTTGGTAGTTCTGAGTTGTGAGTTGTGAGTTCTGAGTTGGTCTGCGTGGTGCTATGCTCTCTCGCATAGTCGGCAGCGAAACGCTCGAGATAGCCGATGGCTACGGGCTTGTGTCCCATCTTGAGATGTATGCAGCGGCTCTCGCACTGCTTCTCTTGCGGACATACACGGCCACATACGGCGGGTAGGGCAGAGGTAAGCTTAAGCACGCGGGCGGCTTCGAGTATCTCGCCGCGTTCGATGTTCTTGATGAACGAGGGTATGTTGATGCTCACGGGACATCCCTCCATACAGGTGGGGTTGGCACAATCGAGACAGCGCTTGGCCTCGGTGAGCGCCTGCTCCATGGTGAGACCTTGGTTAACCTCCTCGCGCAACTTGTGGCGGCGGTAGGCGGGGTCGAGCTCGGGCATTACGCAACGCTCGATGGCGGTGCGCTCTTTCGGCTTCATGCTCTTACGCAGGGTCTCGCGCCACTCACTGCTGCGGTCGATATCCACAACCTGTGATGCTGTTGCCTCCAGGTTCTCTGAGCATTCAGGATTCTCCGGGCACTCCGCCGATGTCTCTGCAATGACGGGATGCACATGCTCGGGCTTCTCCATCTCCTGCACCTCAATGTCCTTGAAGGCACCCATACGTTTGAGCATCTCGTCGAAGTCGACTTGATGGCCGTCAAACTCAGGACCATCAACGCAAACAAACTTGGTCTTTCCACCTACGGTGATGCGGCAAGCACCGCACATGCCCGTACCGTCTACCATGATGGTGTTGAGCGATACGTCGGTAGGAATCTCATATTTCTTGGTGAGCAGACACACGAACTTCATCATGATGGCGGGACCAATGGCAAAGCACTTGTCTACCTTCTCGCGCTGGATGATGCGCTCGATACCCTCGGTCACGAGACCCTTGTTTCCATACGAGCCGTCATCGGTCATGATTACTACCTCGTCGGAGCTTTGGCGCACCTCGTTCTCCAATATGATAAGGTCTTTGGAGCGGCCTGCAAGCACGGAGATGACGCGGTTGCCCGCAGCCTTCAGTGCCTGTATGATGGGGAGCATGGGAGCTACACCTACGCCACCACCGGCACACACTACGGTGCCGTAGTTCTCGATGTGGGTCGCCTGTCCGAGGGGACCTACGATGTCGGCAATCTGGTCACCCACGTTGAGGTCGCAGATTTGGGTCGATGAGTGGCCCACTTTCTGGATGACCAGAGTGATGGTGCCTTTCTCCACATCAGCACCGGCAATGGTGAGGGGTACGCGCTCGCCCTTTTCACCGAGGCGTACTATGACGAAGTGTCCCGCTTTGCGTGAACGTGCAATGAGCGGAGCGGTAATTTCCAATTTGAATACCTTCTCTGAAAACTGTTGTTTGCTTACTACGGTATACATAGTGTCTGTCGTTTTATGTTAAAATGATTCTTATCTCTTGGTTTTGATGACGTTTTATCACAATCGGCTGCAAAGATAAGCAATTCTTTTGATAACACTAAGAATCTATAAGAATCTATTTTAAATTTATGTAGAGTTTATCTGCAGGGCGGTGAGCACTACGATTGTCACTTTATAGTTAGTGTGCGCCAACAAACAAAAATTAGTACCTCGACAAAAGTAATATTCCAAGTCTTGGAATATATATTGTCAGTCTTGGAATGAATATTGCCAGTCTTGGAATATAGAACGGCTGCGGTAGCCGTGTGGATTACCTGCGGTAGCGGGGCGTAACACCTGCGGCAATCACCTGCCGCGCCTGCGATGCTTTTCTTCTGCCTCGGAGAATCTTAAAAGGAGAATCTTAAAAAATGAATAAATCTTTAATTTTTTCCTTTTTTTCAGAATCTTTTCAGAATTGATGCTTATTTTTGTAACCGAAA